>Ga0272448_1000586_pt1 | contig 55745 bp, 52 predicted proteins | sample YNPCB0191_FD_202220 | JGI IMG/M metagenome (GOLD analysis project Ga0272448, IMG submission 202220) | Hot spring sediment microbial communities from Yellowstone National Park, WY, United States - YNP-CB-019-1 | ecosystem: Environmental > Aquatic > Thermal springs > Hot (42-90C) > Sediment... | reverse complement strand
GCATCAAGAATGCTCTTACAGTTCCTAGGTAAATATTTTACAATTATGCGAGTCTCTTTTTTATTGCGTTCCTTCGTTAATATGTTTTCTTTTTCTTTCATATACCGCTCACCCCAAACACTGCTACTGGCTTTGTACCAATCTTGATGACCGCTAGTTATTTTGCGTATTGCTTTGTCTTGGTATTTTATGTAGTCCATAGATTATTTTATTAAATCATCGAGCGAAACACCGAGTGCGTCCGCAATCTTTTTAACCGTTTCAATGGTGGGATTAGGAGTTGCCCCTGCTTCAATTTTGGCAATCGTATGAAAAGCAAGATTTGCCCTTTTTGATAAGACATCTTGCGAAATACCGAGTTTATTTCGGTACTTCTTAATGTTCTCTCCAATTGTGGATTTTCCCTTTGACATATTCGTATAACTTTACTATTATAGTTACTTGCCGAATTTCAGCAAAAGAAAAACGCGTTGACGAGCGAAAAGAAAACTTTGGAGGAAAAATTATCCGATTTTGAGCGAAAAGGAAGTCATTGGCTCGAACTCACAAGAAACTGGATTTTAGAGGCCAACCAAGCCAAAAATCTCATTTTGTCAGAAAATTTTTCGGAAATGAAAAATTTTCTCAAAACCATCGGCTCGAACCGCCGCCTTGCGGCGGGAAAATTGGCGATTGATTTCAAAAAGCCGTGGAATTATCTTGCCGAAATGCCCGCCGAAGCGAGGGACGAAGCCCCGAGCGAGGCAAATTCCGCTGGAAATAAACTTTGGTGGAGGCGGAGGGAGTCGAACCCTCGTCTTCTCGGGAACTTGAAAATTGTCCTACAAGTTTAGTGGTTTTTTAATTAACCGTTGTAGGATCAAGGAACCACGAACCCATTTTCCTACAACGTGAACCTTTTTTTACTCGCGTTGAATAACAGGTTCAAATTATTCAACGCTTTCCGGCTTATTGACACGCCCTTTTCCACTCCGCCGGAGAAAGTGGAAAAAGACGCTTGCTACTATGTATTAAGCAGCAAGAGCCAATTCTTCGTTGGCACTTATAATTTAAAGCAGGTTTTTTTACGAGGCCAACCTACTTTAAGCCCTCGACTTGCACAATTTCCAAGTTCGAACCGGAGAATCGATTACCGGTACGCCCCCTCTTATGTAATAAATAATATATCGAAAGGGAGAAAAAAACCAATCAGTTTAATCAAAAATTTTTAATATACTATCTTCGATTCTACTATTTTGTCTTTTGCTTTTCAAACTGAATATATATTACCAATTCTGGGTATCCTATACTGAAGCATAAAATAACACCTAATGATCCTCATTAAGCTCGTTAGTTTTATTGGGCATTTTTTCTCATTACTCTTTACATTTGGAAATTTAAATGGTTCTTTCGTTGGCAGAGGGGAAAAGTCTTCCTTCTGATTCTTTTCTGGTTTTTGGTTAGAGAGCTCACAATGCTGTTTTTTTGCAATTTCATTTTCCATTTTTTGCTTATGGAGATAAGTTAAAAACATGGTTGGTAATCCCAAATGGCCTCCACAGGGAGACGACAATGATAAAAACATCATACGGCAACTTCTTTATCTATTCGCTCTTTTCTTCTTTCTTGCTTTGCTAAGAGTAGTAATGGGTATGATGATTGGTTTGCGGTTTTGGATCGGCGGATGAAAAGAGAATATAAAGATATATTTCTAACCTAAAGGAAAAAAACTTTTCCTTTTTCCTTTAGGAATGAGTAAAGAAGCCAAGAAAAATGACTAAAATTAGTCAGAAAATCTCCCTATCCTTGTCTTAAAAGCCCCAAAACAGGATTATCCAAAAACTGATCGAGAAAATGATTTTGTAAATTACATTTTGTTTTTGATATATGACATCAAAATGAAATTCTATGTCTATTACTCGTTCCGAAAGCCAAACAAAGAACTTTGATAAAGATCCACTGAAGGCGTGTTGTTGCAAGAAAAGAGCTGGTACTAAAATTGATAAAATTCATGTATTGCAGAACGTGTAGATTTTATATTTCCAGAGGTCATATTTCCTTCAGAAAGAGTGTTTAAAATCGCTAGGGAAGAGCTTCTTAGAAAACTAGTTCTCAAGCATCATGAAAATTTGCTAAAAAGCCAAATTTTCTATCTTTTGCCAACCGATAAAGCTGAGATGGAAAAATTGGTAAAACCTTCGGCTGATTTTGTGGCAGAGATGTGTGGGGGACCATCATATTATACTGCGTCTAGGAGAGAATCGAGGATGCGCTCCCTCCATTTTTCAGTAACCATAGACGAAAAAGCAAAAGAAGTATGGTTTGCTTGCTATAAGTACGCACTCAAAGAAGGTAATTTTCTTTTCTCAGTTCTTAAAGAATTCTGGCAATGGATCAAATCTTTTTCTATTCGAAAATAAAAGAACCACTCTTGAACCTCCTCGTCGCATTCCGTTTCGTAACACAGGTACGAAGCTGACTTCCTGCTTCACCGATGCTGGTTTCACTTGGGCCTTGCGACCCGAGCCAGAGCCTTCCTCTCCACAGGCTTCGCATCCGGACGGCTCTCGCCGTAGGACCGCTTAGGGCGGCTAATCCATACGACAGGAAATTGCTGGCCGCATTCATTCCTGGTCCTGAGGGTTCCACAGTCCGGACATCGCCACTCTCGAACAGCCAGAGGCATTTTTTCCTGCACCGTCTCGCCAGTCGAACAGGTCTTGCTGGACGGAAACCAGAGGTTAGCCACCACCACAAGCCACCTCTCCACTTTGCCTTGTATTCCAGTTGCCGCCGAAAATCGAAGAAACCCATGTCGGATAGAGAGCAGACCAGATTACAGGTTCTTCACCATGCCGCCCACGTTCAGCTCTTCGACGACGACGGGGTGAAATCGTCGCCTGAGCTCTTTCGCAAGCTTGTGCAAGCCCTCCTGCCAGATATTAGCAATCCTGGCATGCAGCCTTGCAAGCCCAAGCCTTAGCTTTGGTCCGATTGGCCGACCCCTTTTTCTTGCGCAAAAGACTTCTAGACAGTCTCCGCAATCGCTTGAGCAAGTTCTTGTGTGGCTGGGGACCGATGAGCTTTTCTCCGGTAAAGCGCGTTGTCATGGCAGAACCCCTAAATGCTTGGCAAGCCACATATTGCCTCTGCCACTGGGCCAGCGCCCAGTTGTAGGTTTGATGGGCAACGATCTTAGCTGGGATTCCTCAAGGGCTTTTTTGTCGCAAGCAGCTTCTGATGCTTGCCTGAGCGGCTGCCCTGCAGCCGGGTGCTGAACACGGGGATGCTCTCCAGCACCTCCTTAGCCAAATCTTTTCCGAAGGTCGTCTCCTCACCCTGGCTAAGGATCACAATCTCAACTCCCTTGGCTTAGCAAATGGCGAACACCAGTTCCACGCCAAAGCCCATCAGCCGGTCTTTGTAGGTGATGACCAGGCATCCGACTTCACCACCAATGGGGTCTCCGGGAGCCGTTTCATAGCCTTCTTGTGGTAGTTCATTCCAGAGCTCATGTCGGCAATGACTTCGAACATCCAACCTTGCCGGGCGAAGTAGCGTTCGAGCAGCTGCTTTTGCCGCTCCAGCTCATCCTTCTGCTCGAAGCTGGACTCACAGGCGAAGGCGATGGTACGACGTGCCACCTCCAGCGCATAAAATTGATCTGGCCGAAGCCGCGCAAGATCGTAGTGACGCGGTCCACCAGCCGTGCGTTCAAGAAGCTTGCCCTCAAGCACCAAGCGCCGCATCTTTTGCGGTGCGACCCCCAGGAACTTAGCCGCCTCTTGAATGCTGATGAGTTTGAGAGACATGCTCAAAATATATATCTTTGCGCAAGAAAGTGCGACTTAAATTGAAACTTTTCAAGCCCTTTGAAGAGATTAAAAATTTCTTTATTGCCTAATTGCTTTTAAAGAGATCCGTCTTTAATTACATTGGTAGAAATGGATTAATTTTATTAATCTATTTCATTATTCAGTAATATTGACTTCCCAACTGTTGATATCCAAAAACTTTTCCCAAGATTCATCGATGGGAAACTTTCCGGCAATAAAGAGAGGACGCCATTTAGGCTTTTTCGGCTTCTTAAGTAACTTCATTCCAGCTTCTTGAGGTGTTCGATTTCCTTTTTTGCTATTGCATCGAATACAGGAACAGACCACATTCTCCCAAGTTGTTTTACCGCCCCGCTCTCTAGGTATCACATGGTCTAAATTTAGATAAGAGGGGTCAAATTTTCCCCCACAATACTGACAAAGATACCCATCTCTTTCAAAGACATTATGCCTAGTAAATTTAACTTCCTTCATTGGAACTTTTTCAAAAAGGAGCAGTAAAATAACTTTTGGTACCCTGATTTTAAAAGAAACTGTATGAACTACATCGCTCCCATGGTATGCTTGAGAATGTTCTTTCCATTCAAAAAAATCCAAGGTATAAAAATCATCTTTGTTTTTATGCACCACGTAAGCATGTCCACAATAAAGAAGATTAAAAGCCCTACGGGCTGTGCACCAATTAACGGCTTGCCACAGCCTGTTAAGAATAAGAACACTGGAATTCAAAATGTCCCTTGAACTTTGTTGCAACAATCCAATGTGTAATTTGTGAACGTGTTGGTGTCAAGAATCCTTTTTGTTCATTAGAAGAAGAATTATTCTAAAAATTACCCCCCTCTTTTTCTACTTGCCTATGATTTTCAAAAACAATAAATATTATAATAACTTTGATAAAAAAATATTAATCTTTTTAATGATCCTACAAAGGCTATTCTTGAATCCCATTTTTTTGGAGTGTAAAAAATAATTCAATGATGTAAATGCTTGTTTCATTACCTCTCAATGAAAAAAAACTTAGAAAATTTTCTGGCTGGGCTTTTGCACAAAACCTGCCTGCATTGCCGAATAGTTATTCTACTATTTCTTGGCCTAACAGGATTATCCATATGGATTCTTTCTACGCAATTTAAAGTCATTAACGACACCAATGCCTTGATTCGAAAAGATTCTCCCATTCATAAGTATTATTTGGAATATCGGAAGGAATTTGGCGTTGCTGAAGATTATGTCGTGGTGATCCATGGAGATGATCCCGAGGCAAATAAAAAAGCTGCTCTAGAAGTTGGGAAAAAGCTTAGAGAACTTGCTCCCTTGGTGCAAAATGTAAGAGATAGACTTGATCTTTCAAAACTAGAAACCCATCTTTTGCTTTATCTATCGCTCGATGATCTTAAAAAAATCGATTCCGAAATTGACGGCTACGTCAAAGCCCTTAAAGAACAACCTGAAATAAAGCTCGATCTGAACACTATTTTGAACCAGGCAAATGAAAAATTCCAAGAATCTTACCTACGAAAACACGAAAACTGGAAAGAATTTATTCCTTTTATCGACCGGTTTATTTCAATTTTGAACCAGCTAGCTGATCAGCTCGAGCAGAAGTCAAACTATCAAGTAAAAGTACAGAAATCTTCGCTCCAGCTTCAGGACAAAGACATGTCTAGTCTAAGAGTTGAAGACATTCGGTCTATTCTAGAAGATCATGAATTTCTTTCTTTCGAAGATGGCAAACTTGTCCTTGTGACTGCTTCTCCAGGCAAAGGAGCAAGCGATGGGAAAAAAAGAACAGAAACGATAAAAAAAATCCGAGAAATTATTGCTGATATTGGAATGGAATACCCTTCGCTATCAATCGGTCTGACTGGAGAGCCGGTACTTGAAGATGACCAACTACAGGAAAGTTCGAAAGATAGCCTAAACTCAGCTCTTCTAGCTTTCAGCCTTGTTAGTTTCCTTTTTTTTATCAGCTATCGTGAAATCCTTCGTCCTGCTATCGGTTTGATTGTTCTGGCAATGGCTTTGTGCTGGTCTCTGGCTTTTCCTATGGTAACCATTGGTCATCTGAACATTATTTCTGAAGCTTTTGTAGCCATGGTAATAGGGATGGGAATCGATTTTAGTATTCAGTACATGAGTAGATATGAAGAAGAAATTTCTGGAGGAAAAACCATCCTAGAAGCTCTTAAAACAACTTCCAAACACACGGGAGCTGCAATCTTTACAGGCGGATGTACGACAGCCATTGCTTTCTTTACCATGTGTTTTAACGATTTTATTGGGTTACAGGAATTCGGGATAGTTGCAGGATTTGGTATTCTCTTTTGCCTTTTAAGCAGCCTAACTCTTCTACCAGCCATGTATTTCTGGATCGATTCTAAAATAGGGCTTAACAGAATCCGGCAGTCTACAATTAAAACCACCTGGACAACACCTCAATGGTTTAACACCGTTCTGTTTTTTTCTCCTAGAGGCACTTTGACGCTAGCGTCACTGGCTACTGTTTTCTTTGCGTTTATGATTCCAAAAGTGGGATTTGACTACAATCTTTTGAATCTTCAAAATCAAAATCTCGATTGTGTCCAACGAGAACTAGAGCTTCTTAACTCACCTTCTCGGGGGATGATTTCAGCCTTATCCGTCGCCGATAACGAAGAAGAAGCAAAAAAAAGAGCCAAGGCTTTTGAGGCTTTACCTTCTGTTGCCGAAGTCCGTACGTTGACAACTATTTTTCCTGAGCAACAAGAAGAAAAACTTCAAATTATTAGAAATATTGTCGATAAACTTAAGGATGTCCCTTTAGACTCCTCGAAAAAAGAAGTCAACGCTGATAGACTGAAAAAGGATATCGACGATCTTCTCCAAAAGTCTGAAGAAGGCTATAAAACAGCACAAAAATTCGTCTCAATTGCCCCTCAGGCAAAAGAAGCTGTGGAAATTTTTTCAAAACTTATCCCTGCTCTAAGCCGTATTCAAAAGCAAATGAACAAGCTTCCAAGAACTGAATTAAACAAGCGACTTAGTAGAGCCCAATTTGAAATCTTTGGTACCATGGAAAGTGGACTGCTATGGTTAAGATCACAAGACACTTCTAGAGGAGTCACCAAAGAAGACCTTCCGAAGGAGGTTCTGGAACGATTCCTTTCTCCTCACGGGAAAATTCTCATTGAAATTATTCCTAAAGAAAATGTATGGGAAAGGAAAGCTGATGTGCAATTCGTTAACGACATTCGTAAAGTTGATCCAAAAGTTACTGGAACTCCCGTTCAAAATTATGAGTATATAGAGCTTTTAAGAAAAAGTTATACGGAAGCTGCTCAATGGGCATTCGTAGCTATCGTTATCCTTATTATCTTGAGGTTTCAAAACCTCCTCTATTCTATTCTAGCTCTTTTTCCCCTCGTTTTGGCTGCTATATGGACCTTGGGATGGATGGGTTTTTTTAACATTCCTTTTAATCCCGCCAACATTATTACTTTACCTTTGGCTATCGGAGCAGGGGTTGCTTATGGTATCTATACAGTTGATAGATATAGTGAAGATGGGAATGCTCAGCTTTTTTCTACAAGTACAGGCAAAGCTATTCTCGTTTCCGGCCTCACAGCTGTCATCGGGTTTGCTTCTCTACTCATAAGCTCTTATCAAGGACTGTACAGTTTAGGTTTGGTTATGACGATAGCTATTAGTTTTTGCTTAATTACAAGCCTGATTATCCTGCCACAAGTGTTTTATTTGATGAGTAACAAGAAAAAAAAAGATAACGAGCTGATGATTGATCTTCCAGCCGAAGAAACTCTTGCGAATAAATAACATGTTGAGCATTAAGAATTTTCTAATAAGGACTAAATGCTTTTTCTGATACCAAAAGAGAGGGAAGCGGATCAGGCTTTTTATAACTTTTGGGCTGTTTGAGCTTTCTTCCTATCCTTTTGTCCTCTGCCTGCGTCCTAGCAATCACTATTGGAGTCCCGATGTCAACTAGCTGGTAAAACTTTTCAGCTTCTTTCCATTCAAGCCGAATGCAGCCATGACTTCTTGGAACAGGCCATACATAGCCTTGATGAATATAATAACCAGGTAAAAATTCTACGGCATAGGGCATCGGATAACCAACATATCTCCATCCGGCTCCAGGTCGCCCTGAAATATCTGATGGAATATATTTTCCATCTTTAACCCAAAATCCGTAACTGGAGGATCATTTCCTTTGTTGCTTATCTAGTACTTTGAAATGGCCTGTTGGAGTCGTATCTCCCTTCCCTGTGCATACATGAGTAGCAAGAACGATTTTTCCATCTTTTACAATATAAAGAGCTTGATGATTCAAAGAAATTTTTACGACTGTATGCCCAGGATGCCCTTTTTGAACATTTTCTTCTTTGCCAAAAATATCCAAAAAGTCATCTAAAGAAATGGCTTTTATAGGACAAGAGCAAAAAAGAAAGAATAGTGAAAAAAAGAGAATCAATAATCGCATCATATCGAAAAACAAAGGAACAGAAATAGAATATCGTATGCTACGGGATAAGTTCCAACCTCAAGAACCTTTTGGCAAAAGAAAAAAAACAAGCCTTCTATTCAAGAAACCAATCTAAAAATATAGGGATAATTATAAGTTTTCCCTCTGGATACAGCGATTGAGGCTGAAATCATCGTCCAAATTACAAAGATCCCTAAAAAAAGTATAAGAAGATAACCGATCAACACAGAAAAGAGGAAGAGACAAATCAAAAAATAAACAGTAAAGCTGATCTGTGCATTCAAGGCTTCTCTAGCCTGCATTTTAACGAAAGGATCTTTGGCGAGCAAAAAAATGGTAAGTGGCACTAAAATTTGTCCAATCGCAAAAAAATATCCAATCAAAGGAGCTAAGTGCGCCAAATGGGCAAGGTTTTTGCTTTCTGATGAAATCATCTCTGTAAACAAATGGGACGGATTGAGCTGTTTTTCAAACGTTTTTTTCTGAGCAATCAGCCTGTTTGTAAGCAGTGACGATCTGTCCATAGGGTCGATTCATCTTAAGAAAAAGTATAGAACTGACTCAAATAGCCACTTTTGGGTAGGTTTCTATTCCATTCCATTCCTTTCCTTTCCATTTGGTATATCCACAAACCCAGTCAGCAGTTTTTTCCCCTCGTTTTCAACAAATTTGCGCGGGAGTCCCCGCCTTTCAAGGCGGGGAGGGATAGCGCCGCCGCGCAGCGGCGATGCTTTACAACTGAAACATAATACTCGTGAACATGAATGAATTGCCAGCCACCCAATCACTGAGGTGCAAACTGAACCTCCTGCTCACTAAAGAGCAGGAGGAGGCGGTGCGGCGCACGGCGTTGGCTTACCGTAACGCCCTAAATCACGCATCCACTGTCGCTTTTGTGGGCGGGAAGATATCGCAAGACATGAAACTGCAAAGGCTGGTGTACCAGGATTTGCGCGAGAGGTTCGGGCTGCCAGCTCAAATGGCATGCAACGTGCCCAGGCAAGTGGCTGCGGCCTACAAAACCCTCTGGGAACGCGCCAAATCGGGCGCGGCCCATAAAGCGAAAGGCTGAATCGGCCCGGCGCCATAAAGGTCTCGACAAGGCCATCGAAAAGGCTTTGGACCGGAACCCGCAGGCCTCCATCACCACGGTCAAGGGTGTGGACATGAACCGCCGGAACATCGCGGTGGAATCCAATACCCTAGGCAAATGTCGTTTTTATCCTGGTGGACACCGAAGGCACCTGGCCAAGTGCGTGCTGCCAGTAGACGAAGTGCGCTGCAAGCGAAGGGCACTCGTGGAGCCAAAGCGGATTTGCGGCGATTGGTGCGACGAGAAAGACTACTGAACGCAGACACGGCGCACTGTGTGAGCAAGGCCATCGCGGAGCCCCACGCGATGGTTGGCATGGAGTGGCTGAAGGCTATCCGTCATCGAACCGAGCGCAGACAGTCGGAGAAGGTTTCCGTCAAAAGCTGCAAGGCCAACCGCAAGGGGAGCACTTGGGGTTTTGCGGAGCTGCAGGCCAAGACGGCTTACAAAATCCGGCTGTCGGGCGGAGTGCCGGATTGGGTGGATGCGGATTCCTCCAGCCAGAGACGGCCGGTTTGCGGGCATGTTGGGCGGGAGAATCGGCCCAATAAGGGACTGTTGTTTGTATGCGCCCATTGTGGGTATACGCTCCATGCCGATTTAGTGGCTGCCAGAAACACATCAGCATGCGAACGCTCCTCATCTGGCAAGACTGGGTGAGGACGGGGCGATTGTCAGCCGCCCCTGAAGCATCGGGTGATGAAGCCAAAGCCGCGCGTCTTTCGAGATACGCGCAAGCCTGAGGTGGAGCCTGGATGCAAGCTCCGTCCTTTAGGACGGAGTAGTTGAGTAGCTTCATGAGAATGGCTTATAATGTGTGGACTAAAAGACATTTTTTTTCTTGTCCTTGTTGAGGGAACTGGAAGAGGCAACCATTAGAGAAGGCACAATCGGTTTATCGCTTTTTTCCAAACAAAACGCAAAGGTTTTTTTGCCCATTCTTCTGCATAATCGACACCAATTCTAGGAGTTCTCTCAATTTCCGAATCTGGAACTTCAAGTCCGGATTCTTCCACCCAAATGCGCTCTCCAATCAAAGAAATTCCATTGTCTGCTAGAGTAATCCCCATAGTTTTGGTGACTTTTCCAGGGCCATCTGCCCACTGATGTTCAGGAATACCTTTCCTTCTTGGTTTAACCAACTCCTTTCCTTCTGTAATAATCACCCCACGGATTAATACAGCCATGGGAACGCCCTCCGGTCCCAAAACAAAATTCAAAAGATGGTGCATCCCATAGCAAAAATAGACATAAGTAATGCCTCCTTGCTGAAAGATTATTTTATTTCTTGGAGTCAACCGATTTCCATAGCCATGACAAGCTTTGTCCTCGGCTCTACCATACGCCTCGGTCTCCATGATGATTCCAGCAATATTCCCTTTCGGATCTTTAACCGCCAATTTTTTTCCTAGGAAAAAAAGGGCCCCTTGTACTGGATCATCAATCAGATATGCGGCTAAGCCAATTTTCTTTCCCATTATGGCTTTTATTTAAATAGAAAGTGCACAGAAATCCATCGCGAAGAAAAAAAGCAAAGAAATTTTGACCTAGCTACTACTTTTTAGTTTTTCAACGGCTAGTCTTACAAGGGGAGCCAGTTCTCCTCCCTCAGTCTTCTCAACATAGCTAATAATCCTTTGTCGCATGGAAGGAGACCAAAATTTCCGGAGATGATTAGCAATCCCCTCTACGGCTTCTTCAGTGGTAGGATAATTTTTAAAAAAATCGCCTATCTGGTTAGCCATAAAAATGAGATCCTCATACCCCTCTTTCATAACTATGTTCATTGAAAGGAAGATGTTATATAAAATTTACAAATGGTGTAATGCCCTCCTTCTTAACAGGCAACGGTTTTTTCTTTTGCTTCTTTAGCAAGAGGGCTTACTTGCACAGCAGTTACCTTGTATTCCGGACAGTTTGTTGCCCAATCTGAAATTTCAGTAGTGACTATATTTGCACGACTTTCAGGAAAATGGAAAGTCGCATATACAGTTCCCGGTTGCACCCTTTCAGTTATTTTACACCTGAAAGTTCCACTCCCCTTTCTACTGGTCACTTCTACCAACTCTCCATCTTTGATTCCCCTTTCTTCAGCATCTGATGGATGAATTTCTAAGATATCTTCTTTAAACCAGATGACATTTTGCGTCCGCCTTGTCTGTGTCCCCACATTGTAATGATGTAAAATTCTGCCCGTTGTGAGGATAAGAGGGAAACGCCTGGATGGCTTTTCTGGCGTTGGGACATAACCAGTAATATGGAACTGTCCTAAGCCTCTGAAGAATTTTTCCTTATGCATTACTGGAGTTCCTTCAGTCGCCTGTTCATTACATGGCCATTGAATGCTTCCCAATTTATCAAGTTTCTCATAACTTACCCCTCGGAAGGTTGGAGTCAGTCTAGCAATTTCATCCATGATTTCTGAGGGATGATTATAATGCATAGGATAACCCATTGCTTGAGCGATTTCCTGAATCACTTCCCATTCTTGTTTTCCGCAGAGCGGAGGCATTACTTTTCTGACTCTTTGAATCCTTCTTTCGGCATTGGTGAAAGTTCCATCTTTTTCCAAAAAGGAACATCCAGGCAAAAACACATGGCAGTACTTCGACATTTCATTGAGGAAAATGTCATGAAGGACCACTAGTTCCATTGATTTTAGGGCTTGGATGACGTGATTGCTATCGGGATCCGATTGAGTAAGATCCTCCCCATGCACATAGATGCCCTTAAAATTACCATACACAGCTTCCGTCAGCATATTAGTAATTCTTAACCCCGGCTCTGGATCCAAGGGTACATTCCATGCTTGTTCGAAAAGCATCCTCGTTTCAAAATCGGATACATGCCTATAGCCTGAAAATTCATGAGGGAAAGAACCCATGTCACAGGAGCCTTGCACATTGTTTTGACCTCGCAGAGGATTAACTCCTGCTCCCTCTTTGCCAACATTTCCAGTAAGCATAGCCAGATTCGCTATGGCAAGCACAGCAGTTGTCCCTTGGGAATGTTCAGTTACGCCAAGTCCATAATAGATAGCTGCATTACCACCAGTAGCATACAGTCTTGCTGCAGCTCGGATGGTTTCGGCAGGGACTCCTGTTATTTCCTGCACTGCTTCCGGTGCATTCTCAGGCTTTCGAATAAATTGCATCCATTTTTCAAAGGAGACCTTGTCACATTTCTCTTCAATAAATTTTCTATCTTCGAGCCCTTCCTCAAGGATTGTATAGGCGATAGCATTCAGCAAAGCGACGTTAGTCCCCGGCTTTAATTGAAGATGATAATCGGCTCGAATGTGGGGTGTTTTGACAAGGTCGATTTTTCTTGGATCAGCTACAATTAGACGGGCACCTTGGCGAAGCCGACGTTTCATCTGGGAACCAAAAACAGGATGCCCATCGGTAGGATTGGCACCAATGACAAAAATGACATCAGAAAACTGAATAGAATCAAAGGGATTCGTACCTGCTGAGGTTCCAAAGGCTGCCTTCAATCCATAACCTGTAGGAGAATGGCAGACCCGAGCACAAGTATCAATGTTGTTATTGTGAAAGACTGCTCGAACTAGCTTTTGTACAAGAAAGTCCTCTTCATTGGTACACCGAGAAGAACTCACAGCCCCAATCGAATTTCTACCATATTTATCAGCTATTCTCTTAAATTCCGAAGCGACATAAGCAATAGCTTCTTCCCAGCTCACTTCTTTCCAGGGATCTTCGATTTTTTTACGGAGTAGGGGCTTTAATGGCCTTTCAGGACTCAATGCATAAGTCCAGGCAAACCTGCCTTTAACACAAGAATGCCCATGATTAGCATGACCATTTTTATAGGGCACCATTCGAATGACTTCATAGCCTTGGGTTTGAGCTTCGAAAGAACAGCCCACTCCACAATAGGCACAGGTTGTAATCGTTGATTTTAGGGGTAGGCCCTTTTCTATGACCGTATCTTCGATCAAGGCCGCTGTTGGGCAGGCCATAACACAGGCTCCGCAAGAAACGCATTCTGAGCTCAAAAACTCATGGGTAGGACCTGGAGTAATAACAGAATCAAACCCCCTATGACGCGCAGTGAGAGCCAGAGTTCCTTGAATTTCATCACAAGCACGGACGCATCGAAAACAGACAATGCATTTGGAGGGATCAAATGTAAAATAAGGATTTGTTTTATCTTTAGGACTTGTTAGATGATTTTTTCCTGAAAAACCATAACGGACATCTCTCAATCCAACAGCACCTGCCATGTCCTGAAGCTCACAGTCGCCATCCACAGGGCACATCAAACAATCCAAGGGATGATCAGAAATATACAATTCCATAACGTTGCGACGGAGCTTGGCAAGTTTTTCAGAAAATGTTTTGACCTTCATGCCCTGTTCTACTTGGGTCGTACAGGAAGCTGGATAGCCTCTTTTGCCTTCTATTTCCACAAGACAAAGCCTACAAGATCCAAAAGGTTCAAGGCTTTCTGTCGCACAAAGCTTGGGAATCATAATTCCATGCAAGGCTGCAGCCCTTAACAGGGAAGTGCCCTCAGGAACGCTGACTTCTATCCCATCAATGGTTAGAGTTACAATTTTTGGTTGAATCTCGGATTCGGGCACAAATCGAGCCATTTTATTTTGAGTAGCACCATTTTTATGACCGTTTCTATATTTAATCCACTCTATAGGGCTTCCAGGCGTTCCAAGATCTATTCGTCTGTCGGTTAACATGGCTTCATCCTCCTTTTTCTAATTTTCTAGCGGTGTAATTTTTGTCTCTGTCCTCTTTTTTCTCTCGCATTAAAGAGCGCCCGCAAAGGCACAAATTTCTTCTTTACTATAGCCAAAATCCTCTGGAAAATGTCTCAACGCACTCAAAACGGGGAAAGGAGTCATTCCTCCCAAGCCACATAACGAAGCATGAAGCATAGTATCACACAGATCGAAAAGCAGCTCTAGCTCTTTTCGAGACCCTTTCCCCATTAAAATTTTTTCCATTAACTCCATGCCCCTGGTCGAACCAATTCTACAAGGCGTGCATTTTCCACAAGATTCCTCAGCACAAAATTCCATGGCATAATGAGCCATAAACGCCAAGTTTGTTTGATCATCAAAGACAATGATTCCTCCATGGCCTACAATCCCTTTGATTTTGCTTAATTCCTCGTAATCTAGAAGAATATCCAAAAAATGTTCGGGAAGATAAGGACCTAAGGGACCTCCAATTTGAATGGCTTTGAGTGGCCTCCCGCTACGCGTGCCACCTCCAAAGCCATAAACCAGATCCCGAAGAGATATGCCAAAGGGTACTTCTACAAGTCCTGGATAGTTGAGATTTCCAGAGAGTTGAACTGGCAAAGTACCTTTGGATCGATTGACTCCATAGGCTGCGTAGGCCTCTCCTCCATGAGACAAAATCCATGGCACAGAGGCTAGAGTGATCACATTGTTGATTACGGTGGGTTTTCCCCACAATCCTTTAACGGCTGGTAAAGGCGGTCTTGGCCTTACCATTCCTCTTTTGCCTTCAAGGCTCTCCAGAAGAGCTGTTTCCTCTCCACAGACATAGGCTCCTGCTCCAAGAAAAACCTCTAAATCAAAAGAAAAGGAGGAACCAAAGAGCGGGCTGCCCAATATTCCCTGCGATCTGCAAACCGCAATAGCTTTGTTGAGTACTTCGTGGGCAAGTGGATACTCAGACCGAAGATAGATATATCCTTTATCAGCTCCTACAGCAAAACCAGCAATCGCCATTCCTTCAATGAGCAAGAATGGATCGCCTTCCATAACCATTCTATCAGAAAAGGTGCCTGAATCCCCTTCATCAGCATTGCAAACGATGTATTTCTGGGAAGCGATAGCCCTTTGGGTCGTTTTCCATTTAATGCCAGTAGGGAAGGCTGCCCCACCGCGGCCTCTTAACCCAGATTTTGTAATTTGATCAATGACTTTGTCTGGACCCAATTCAATCGCTTTTTTTAATCCCTGAAATCCTCCACAAGCTATGTAAGAATCTAATGACAAAGGATCGTTCTTTCCGATTCGTTCAAAAATCAACCTTGTCTGTTTTTTCAAGTAGGGATGCTCTTGAAGATTTCCTAAACAAAGAGGATGGTCTGAACCTTCAAGAAAACCTGAATCAAATAAGGAGCCAATCGCCTCTTCAGTCACTGGCCCATAGGCGATCCTTCTGCCTCCTTCTAGTTCGACTTCTATAACCGGCTCCAACCAATAAAGTCCATAAGAACCCGTACGGATTATCCGGATGGGGATATTCCTTAAGAATGCTTCTTTTTCTACTGCAAAAGCTACCTCGTCCGCACCTACTGCGATGGCTGAATAATCTTTGGCTATATAAAGAGTATGCATAACTAGCGTATGGAATGGATTAGGTTTTCAATTTTTCGAGTATCAACTCTTCCATAGAGCTTACCATTGAGAGCCACCGAAGGACCATTAGCGCAATTGCCAAAACAAAAAGTGGGAAGTAATGTCACTTTGCCATCAGGGGTCGTCCCACCAAAATCAATTTTCAACGTTTCTTTTGCTTTTTCTATCACTTTATGACAGCCATTGGCTTGACAGGCTTCAGCCCGACAAATCTTTATGATGTTTTTTCCTGGAGGCTTAGTTCGGAAGTCAGCATAAAAAGTAAGAACACCATACACTTCAGCTTGAGAAAGATTGAAAGAAGATGCAATCTGAGGTAGAAATTCTTTTGGAATATATCCAATTTCTTCTTGTACTTTATGATAGAAGGGAATAAGCCCATTGGGTTTCGTAGAATAGAAAGCTAAGCTATCCAGTAGTTTTTGATCCATTGTTCTCATCGATCCGTTCTCTAATTGAATTTCTTTTTTTGTTTTATCATAATTTTTTTTAATAACTATTCAGCAAGGTCATTATCAGCAACATAACAAAATAAATGCATTTACTAATGTAATTATCCGATTTTCCCCTATCAATCAATATTCAAAAATAAAAATTATTAAAATAATTTTTTTGCCATATTCATTAAAATATTTTATGGACTATCAAGACTTCCATAACTTAGGGGATAGGTGATTATTCCCCAAGGCATTTTTATTCCTTCAATCTTGGCTAGTTCTTTGTAATTGTCCGCATCGAAAACGTAGAGAGCATCGGATCGGCCACTAGCAACTAAGATTTTTTTTCCATCCGGGCTAAAAGTAAAATGCCAGCTTCGCATACCTACAGGAGCTTCCGCCAAAAGCTTCAGATTTTGGGAATCGAACACTTGCAGTTTTCTATCCCGGAAAGCAAGTACCAAAAGCTTTTTGCCTGATGGATCGAAAACTACTCCATAAGGACCAGAAGCGGTGGTCGTAGCTTTAAGAAGAGAAAAATGATTGTCGAACAAAGCTAAGGTATTGCTGTTTTCAAAAGTCACCGCATAGATTTCCTCTTGAGGTGCCTTCTTTAAACCTCGAGGTCTTGTGCCAATTTTTTGAAGATCTATCCGGCGGATTTCCCGTCGCGTTTCAATATCATAAAGGCCGATAGAATTTTCTCCCTCATTTGCAACCAATAGCTTAGATCCATCTTGAGAAAACTCTATGGCTTCGGTTTCTTTTCCTCCGGAAAACTCATTGTCTATCCTTTCCTTTTGGATATCAATCTGAGCAATTTTTGCTCCTATAGGACTTGTTGACTCTGAAAGATCTGGCTCATAAGAAACAAAGAGGAATTTTCTTTCTGGATGCAATCGCAAAAATTCAGGATTTTGTCCAAGCCGTATCGTTTTTTTTATTCGCCCATTGTTCGCATCCAGAATTAGCAAGGATCGAGTCGATTTGTCAGCGACAAAAAGAGTTTTTCCTTCTTTGTCAATACCAATACCTCTGAGCATGCTACCAGGAAGTGCAATTGTTTTGAGTTTTTCGTTTTTCTCAATATCAATAATGGCTATGCCTCCTTCACAACTAACATAGGCTAAAGGATGAACGCTAGCTCTTAGGGAGGAAAAACAAATCAACACAGAAAGGAAAGTAACCAAAAAGAAGACACACAAACGGATCAAAAGAGTGGGGAATGATAAAATTTTAAATTTCAGGAGAAAGAAATTAAAAAAACCGTTTTGTTGAATAATCATTGAAAAAGGTAAAAAATTTATTTAGATTGTCGTGCTTCTGAGTTACATTAAAATAATCAATGTAGAAAAATTTAAAAAATTGAAATTGCATTTCAATAAAAAATTGCAATTGAATGAGAAAAAAATAATTTATTAATTTTATTTAAAATAGGAGGACTCATGAATTGGGAAAAACCAGCATTCGAAGAAATGAATCTCTGCATGGAAGTGACTGCCTACGCGTTTGTTGCTGAGAATTAATCTTCGATGAGTTCAAAAGCTTCCACAAAGGGCAAAGGCAATCCTGTCTTTGCCCTTTGTGCTCCAATATGGAAGTCATAGTTTTAGGTTCGGGAGCGGGAGGAGGTATTCCCCAATGGAATTGTCTTTGTCCAAATTGTGTTCGCGCCCGGATAGAAATCAAAGAAAAGAAAGAGGTTTTTTCCTTTAGAAGAACCCAATCCTCCATAGCTGTTCGGATGGAGGGGGAAAAGTGGATTCTTTTAAATGCATCGATCGATTTGCCTACTCAATTAGCACTTCATTCAGAACTGGCGCCTCCAGGCCTTGAAATTCGTTCTTCTCCATTTGCTGCTATTATTCTAACTGATGGACAGATTGATCATGCCTCTGGTCTTCTTTCTTTGCGTGAAGGCAAAGAAATTGAAATTGTTTGTTCTGACAGCACTTGGGAGCTAATTTCTGAGTACTATCCAATAGTTCGAATCTTGTCTTCCTATGTTCGATTGAAACGAAGTTCTTTTCCAATAAAAATAGGCTCGTTGCTTTTTGATGCTTTTGAGTTACCGGGAGGGCCACCACCGTATGCAAAAAGAGAGCCGCGACCAGGTGATGTGATTGCGGTAAGTATCGAAGAGGAATCTGGGTTAAAAGTCGTTTATTGCCCTGCTTTGCCATCAATAAGTAGCAGATTTGAAGAATTTATTCAGGAAGCTGAATGCCTGTTTGTCGATGGGACTTTTTGGTCAGAAAACGAACTTTTACTTTGGAACATTAAAGAGAAAAAAGCTTCAGAAATGGGGCATATTCCGGTGGGCGGTGAAAACGGATCGCTAAGCTGGCTTAGCACTCTACAAATTCCTAAAAAAATCTACATTCATATCAACAATACCAATCCCATGCTTGATCCTGATTCGGCACAGGCAAAAGCTGTGCATTCTTTAGGGATAGAAATTGCTTACGATGGCATGAAACTTTTGCTATGATTTTCTTCCAATGACTGCCTTTGATGCTTTGCCTATTTATCCTTCCTTTATACCGAAAGAAGAATTTGTTTCAAAACTCCCTCTGCCTCCTGCCCAATTCGAAGAAGTGCTTAGATCGATAGGAAATACTAGCTACCATGATAAACACCCCTTTCACCTGCTGATGAACGAAGGCAAACTCTCCAAAGAGGCTTTGCAGGGATGGGTAGCCAATCGGTTCTATTACCAGGAACAGATCCCCATCAAAGATGCCGCGATCCTGTCGAACTGTCCAGAGAGGGAATTGAGGCGCATCTGGATATCCAGGATCCATGATCATGATGGGTTCGGAGAAGATCCTGGTGGCATTGAACGATGGCTTAATTTAGGAAAGGCTGTCGGGCTTAGTCGGGAAGATCTTTTATCTCATCGGTTTCTGCTTCCAACGGTTCGGTATGCTGTTGATGCTTATGTCCATTTTTGTAGGGAACAACATTGGTTAATCGCCATGGCTTCTTCTCTGACAGAGCTTTTTGCCCCTACCATACATAGGATACGAATTTCAGCTTTTCCAAAATATTATCCGTGGATCGATCCTGAAGGATTAAAATATTTCGAAAAAAGAGTTGAACAAGCACCCAAAGATGTCCGATTTACCCTTGATCTCGTGCTGAAAAGATGCACTACCCCATCCCTACAGCTTGCTGCGATTGAAGCCTTACAATTCAAATGTGATCTACTTTGGTCGATGCTCGATGCGCTCTATATGCATTACCAGTTGGGGATTTGTACGCCCAAGCCTCCCTATGCACTCTGATAAAATCCCAACTCTTTCCTCGAAAGCACGGCTCAAATTTGATCAGGCAAGACAAAAGCCGGTTCTATTGTATCCAGAAGGACTCCTTTTCCTTAACCAAACCGCTTACAAAATCTTGCTTTTGTGTGATGGAAAGAGAAAAGTAGATGATATTGTTACCGAACTATCCAAAGAATATTCCATCGAGAGGGTTGAGATGGAAAAAGATATATGGGATTTTATATTAACTCTATGTGAAAGGGGTTTTATTCAACTCAATTAATAGATTTGTATGTCCAACCTAAAGTTGTTACCCTTATCCTTACTCTGTGAACTGACCTTTCACTGTCCTTTAGAGTGTCCTTATTGCAGTAATACCCTAGGATACTCGAAATGGTTGAAAGAGGAACTGTCTACCGAAGAGTGGATAAGAGTTCTTCAAGAGGCTCAAAGACTTGGAATTTTGCAAGTTTATTTTTCTGGGGGTGAGCCATTAGTGCGAAAAGACCTGCCTGTGTTGATTCGTACAGCTCATGATCTAGGGTTATATTCGAATATGAGTACAGGGGGAACTTTGATTAACAGGAAACTTTTAAAAGAGATAAAAGAGGCCGGATTGGACAGCATTCAGCTAAGCATTCAGGATTGCAGGCCCGAAAGTGCTGATCTTTTTTCAGGAGTAAAAAAGAGCTTTGAAAAAAAAATAGAAGCCGTTCAACTCATTAATGAATTTTCTATTCCCTTAGGGATTAACGTTGTCATTCATCGACATAACATCGAAAGAATATCTGAAATTATAGATTTCGCTGCAGCCTTAGGAGCTCAGAGGCTAGAATTGGCTAATACCCAGTACTACGGTTGGGCTCTCCATAATAGAAAGGAGTTACTTCCTAGAAGGCATCAAGTGGAAAAGGCTGCTAAAGAAGCTTCAAACGCAAAAGAAAAGTATAAGGGGAAGATGGAAATTCTTTTTGTAATCCCCGATTATTATAGTTCGTTTCCAAAACCTTGTCTTCAAGGATGGGCTAAAGTATACATGACTGTTTCAGCTGACGGAACGGTTTTACCCTGTCAAAGCGCCCGTGACATACGCTCCCTTTCTTTTCCAAACATCCGATCAGACACTTTAGAGAATATCTGGTGGAATTCGGAAGCCTTCAACAAATTCCGAGGGACCGATTTTCTTCCAGAACCATGCAAGAGTTGTCCTCGCAAAGAAATCGATTTTGGCGGTTGCCGATGTCAAGCCTTCTTGTTCACAGCCGATGCTTCAGCAACTGATCCTGTCTGCATTTATTCTCCACACCATCATCTCATTGAAAAGATTGTAGAAGAGATAAACGCACCTAAAGAAAATAATAAATCTAAAGAGCCAACGTTTGTTTATCGAACCATCAAAAATTCAAAAGCTTTATGCTGCTCTTAACTTTAACTATGCCCGAGGAAACTTCTCCTCTTGAGAGAAGAATACATAAAAATCATCCCACTGTTCAATCCGTTTATAAGGAATAGAATACACAAAAACTAGCTAATGCTTTGCTTGATAGTATAAAAAAGCCAAAGGCTTTTTTTCCCTTGGCTTTTTTTTAAAAATTCCAGTCTATAACAAAACTCTTTATTCAGTCTTTTTCTGTTTCTTTTCTTTTTTACAGGATGGACATTCTCCTGATTTCCCTAAGTAATTATTCCCCTGTTTTCCAACAATAACCATATCCCCTCTTGTTGTCTGGATCATCCGTCCATGGCCTTGAGTGGCAAAAAACGAACCACAAACAACGATAGAAAAGAGCACTGTAAGATACTTTGTCATTTTTTTCATAAAAAACTCCTTTTTTTATTTATCGTTTGTTTTTACTAAAATGTCTCCCACGGATTTTTCTTTTTTTCTTTGGAGAGCTACATTATTTTTACCTTGTCTTTCTCCTCCCCCCCTTTTTTAAAAAAATATGAATTAGAGGTAGAAAATCGGCAAGTTCTTTTTAAATCAAAACGAAACTAACATTTTTATAATGATTTACTTTTCAGAAGAGCTATAATAGAACTACAAAAATATTTCATGGCAACTAAAAGTATTATCACAGCAGCCGATCCAAGATTTCTCAAAGAAGAGGGTTTTGAAGTTTATACTGGTAATGAGGCAATCGTTAAAGGACTTCTTGAAACTGATGGAGGTGTTCATCTCCTAACAGGCTATCCTGGTTCACCTATCTCTGGTATTTTCGATTCAGTTCAATCAATTGCTGGTTTGCTAAAAGAACACGGCATTCAGGCAATCCTTGCCAATAATGAGGCTCTGGCTGCGGCTATGCTTAACGGCTCACAGATGGCTGGACTAAGAGCTGTTGCAGCCATGAAAAGTGTTGGGTTCCATGTGGCTTCCGATGGATTAGCACTAGGTAACTTATGCGGCAGTCATCCTGAAGGAGGGGCAATTGTCATCATTGGGGATGATCCATGGAATGATTCAACTCAAGCTCCAGCAGATTCTCGCTTTCTTTGCAAGCATCTTCATATGCCTCTTTTAGAGCCTTCAACAATCCAAGAAATGAAAGATTGGATTAATTTAGGATTTCTTCTCTCCCGGCATTCCAATCTTTTCATAGGCTATTTAGTCACGACCAATCAAGCCGATGGTGGTGGTACGGTCTCTGTGAAGAAAAACCATTTTCCCATTCACAATGCCCTTAATCCTTTTTTACTGAACAGCTCAGAAATAGACTTAGAGAACCGGGTAATTCTCCCACCAAGGACTTCTAAAAGAGAACAAGATTATCTTTTTCGGTATCGCCTTCTTTGGTCCAAAGCTAAAGAGCTTGGAATAGATAAAAGTGAATTTTTGGATCAAAAAAAAGGCCGCAAAAAAATAGGTTTTATTAGCTCTGGCCTAGTTTATTGTTACCTCGTACAGGCATTAAGCACTCTTGGGATGTATGGCCAAATCCCTATTTTAAAGCTCGGTTTATCTTATCCTTTAAATCCTGAGGTTATCATTCCATTTGCCGAAGCCGTTGAAGAACTCTATGTGATAGAAGAAAGAAGGGCTTTTGTTGAAGAAAACCTTGTTTTGCTTTTTAGTCAGGAAGGAATTACAAAAAAAGTCTATGGGAAAAAATTCCCTTTTGGACTCCAAGGCATTCCCTCAACAGGCGGGCTAGATCCTTCTATCCTTATTCAACTATTGAACCCTCTTTTCTCCAAAGTGTCGATAAGCAATGAGAGGACAAGTTCTTTCAGAGGTTTTTCTTTAGAAAATAATTCAAGGGCTTCTTTTAATCTACCATTAAGGACTCCTACCTTCTGCCCAGGTTGTCCTCACAGAGATTCAGCAGCCGTGCTTTTAGAAATCCAAAAAGATTTTAAGAATCCTCACTACATGAAATCCCGGTACCAATCCGATCCTATTGAACTTGTGTTTCATGGGGATACCGGCTGCTATACTATGCTAATGTTCGAACCTTTTCAAAACCTAATGCACAATTACAGTGGCATGGGTTTGGGCGGAGGCACTGGATTAGGAATCGATCCATTTATTAAAAACAAACAAGTAGTATTCATGGGGGATTCCACCTTTTTCCATTCTGGGATGATCGCCATTTCCAACTCCGTTAAAAATGGACAAGATATCACCTATATTATTTTGGACAATAGGACCACTGCTATGACTGGGCATCAAACAACCCCAGCTCTAGATAAAGACCTTCTCGGTGAACGAACTGATTCTCAGGACATAGAAAAAATTATTGCTTCGGTGACTGAAAAAACTGGAGTTCCCATCTATAGACTCAATCCTGCGTCCAGAGAAAGTTATAAAATGCTTTTAGAGCGGACCCTTCTGAAAGATGGGGTAAAAGTGGTGATTGCCGAAAAGGAATGCGCCATTGTCTCGCACCGCAGACAAACAAGTAGAGAAAGGCAAGAACTTCGGGAAAAAGGATATATTCCAAAGAAAAGATATGTCTTTATTAATCCCGATGTTTGCGAATTTTGCTTGGAATGTACACTATCCACAGGTTGTCCGGGATTAACTTTTGTTGAAACCGATTTTGGGAAAAAGATGGCTACCGACTTATCCTGGTGCATAGCTGATGGAGCATGTGCTAGGGTTGGAGCCTGTCCAGCCTTTGAAGAGCTAACTGTTTATCGAAGCTCACCTCGATCGACTTCGAAAAAAGAAAATTTAAAATTGGATTTACCACCTAGAGAAAATTTGACGAAGCCATTTCGAATCGTCGTAGCTGGAGTGGGGGGAATGGGGATTGCCAGTGTTACTGCTGTTCTTGTGAGAGCAGGGCATAGGGAAGGATATGGGGTGCAATTTTGCGATCGCAATGGACTAGCTATTCGAAACGGCTCGGTAGTTTCTCAAATTGTTTTTTACCCTAAATCCGAAGGAGACAATCCGCCCATTACCGCAATTGGAAATTATGGGGATGCGGATCTGATTTTGGGTTTGGATCCATTAGAAACAGCCAGGATCATCGATCCAGTAGGCCGCTACAGGGTTGCTTCTCCTGAAAAAACCTCACTGATTCTTAACGAAACGATTACTCAAACCGTCCGCTCATTGCTTGGAAAGGATCAACTTCGTTTTGAGCAACTTGAAGAAAAAATTCTTTCCATGATCAATCCAAAGAAGTATTTAAAGTTTCCTTTCTCACGCCTTTCTGAGGAATACTTTGATAACAAGCTCTATTCTAATCTTATGGTTGTTGGAGTAGCCTTTCAGGCTGGACTACTCCCTTTTTCTCTAGAAAGCATAGAATGGGCGGTGCAGGAGACCCTCGGCAAAACAAGTCCAATAAACTTCGAAGCTTTTTCCGTTGGCAGAGCCCTAGCAACGGGATCCATAGAAAGAGCGAAGCCTACCGAGCAAGTGCCAATTCAAGACTACCATCAAGAGTGGGATGCATTCATTAATCAACTCCAGAAATCCAAAAAAGAAGAGGCTCAAAAACTATGGAAATGGAACTCAGAGATATCTTCCTATCCTCTGGATACACCTACAATTCGGGCTTTTAGCGTAAGGCTCAAAAATTTATATCTTTACGAAGACATCAATTATGCCCAGCTCTATTTCGATGCCATACAATCCATTTTAATTAAAGACGAAGCTCAATTCCAATTTGCAGCGACCAAGGCAGCCATTGAAAACATCTACAAATGCATGGCTATCAAAGATGAAGTCGAAGTGGCAAGGCTTCTGACGGAACCTCAAACCCTATCGCAAGACTTGCAGAAACTCCACATTCATTTTGACAAAGGAGACAAGGTCGTTTACAAGCACTGGACCTGCCCAGAATTTGTTATTGGAAAACTGAGGATTAGGTTTCGATTGAAATCTTCTCAGTGGATGCTTCAGCTTATGAAAAGAGCAAAATTTTTAAGACGGCTTCTCCCTGGTTGGCATGCTAAGGAAAGAGCCTTTCGGGATTGGTTCCTCTCTCTTTGCAAAGGCTTCGACTACTCGACTGTGCAAGAATACCAACTCTGGGTAGAGATCCTCAAATTGCCTGAAGAAATAAAAGGATATAGAGAAATCCGTTATCCAAAAATGGAAGCAGCACGAGAAAAGGCTTCAAAAATTATGGCAGCCATTAGTAGCAATAGCCAAAAGGAACAGCGCCTGCTGTCCTAACCTTTGAAGCTCTAAAGAATAGCTAAAGGATCTGCTTGCTATTCAATCTTTTCTCTAAGAAAATCTACAAGCTCCTCAATCCTAACTCTCTCTTGCCTCATACTATCACGATAACGAACAGTCACAGTATTTTTTTCCCCAGCCAGTACTCCCTCCCTTACTCCTTCTAATGTTTCAAAATCTATCGTCACACAGAAGGGCGTTCCAATTTCATCCATTCGTCGGTATCGCCGCCCAATCGCTCCAGATTCATCATAAAATGACTTAAAATGTTTTTGCAATAGCCTAAAGACCTCTTTAGCTTTAGAAACAATATCGATCTTGTTTTTTAGAAGAGGAAATATCCCAACTTTTATCGGGGCAATTCTTGGAGAAAATCCGAGTACAACGCGCTTTTCTTTTTCTCCTTTTTCTCCAAGGATCTCCTCTTCCCTATAAGCTTCACAAAGTAGGGCTAAAAGAGTTCTATCAACGCCAGCGCTCGGTTCGACAACATGGGGGATATATTTACATTTTCTTTCTTCATCGTAATATTCTAAAGATTTTCCACTAAAAGTGCCATGCTGTTTGAGATCAAAATCCGTTCGGTAGGCTATTCCTTCGAGTTCTTGCCTGCCAAAAGGAAAATCATATTCTAAATCGTAGGTTTTTTTAGAATAAAACGCTCTTTCCTCCTCTGGCACATCGCGAACATGAATATGAGCTCTTGGAATACCTATCGACTCATACCATAAGATCCGTTGTTCTTTCCATTCTTCAATATACTGAAAGCCCGTATCAGGAGGAATGAAATATTCAAGTTCCATCTGTTCGAATTCTCTGGAACGGAAAATGAAATTTCTTGGATTAACTTCGTTTCTGAACGCTTTTCCTATTTGGGCTATTCCAAAGGGAATTTTCATTCGGGAACTTTCTAGAACATTTTTGAATTGCACAAAAATGGACTGAGCTGTTTCCGGTCTTAGATAGGTCAGAGTGCTTTCTTCTTCCAGAGGGCCAACATACGTTTTAAAAAGAAGATTGAATCGTCTCGGTTCAGTCAATTCTCCTCCACACTCTCCTGGATGTTTTGAAGGATGTAACGGACAAGCATTCTCTTTTAAATGATCTAATCGGAACCTGGCATGACAGAGTTTACAGTCTACAAACCAATCGGCAAATTGCTCTTCATGACCGCTTGCTTTCCATACTTCCCTGTTCATTAATATGGAGCCATCCAATCCAACCACATCGGTTCTTAGCTGTGTCATGGCTTTCCACCATGACATTTTGATGTTGTTCTTCAGTTCGGCCCCTAGTGGACCATAGTCCCACACCCCATTAATTCCTCCATAGATTTCAGAAGAAGGGAATACGAAGCCTCTTCTTTTACACAGCGCAACAATCTTTTCTAAAAGCGTTAATTCTGTCATAACTTCCAAAAATGAATAGTATATCTTAATTGTACGTGCACAAAAAGACACCAAAATCTGAAGCTATCGACAAAAAAGAAAAAACTTCCACAGAAGTGGTTCCGTATCGGCTGCCTTTTGCCCTTTGGTGTAGTTTTTGTTCGTTCACAAAAAAGCTGCTCCTTCTCTTTATTTTAGCCTTAATAGGGATTATACTAGGTCTTTTTCTTTACCTTCGCTTTTTCGGTTTCCCATCGCCAGTCAAACGCTATGTTCTTTCTGAACTAGAATCCCGTGGAATGATAATATCCCTAGATAAACTCTCCATCGATCCTAAAGGTAATCTTATAGCCAACCGAGTCGTTGTATTCCGTGCAAAAGACAAACAATCGATATGGCTGCAAGTCGATAAAGTTTATCTATCCGTCGGGTGGTATTCATGGTGGAAAGGTCAGCCGTTGATACAATCTGCCATCGTTTCCAACGCAACGATTTCGATTCCTCTGACTCCACACAATGAACTAGAAATCCATCAGGTCAATGCTTCAGTCAAGCTCTTAGCTGATGCCATAGAAATTAAAAAAGCCAATGGCAGGATTCTTAATATAAATTTTGATCTTAAAGGCAAAATTGAACTCAATGGGTTTCCTCCCTTTTATCCACAGACCGAGGAACAAATCCAGTGGATCGATTCGGTATGGTCAAAAGTGATGGCTACATTGGATCAACTGGAAACCCAAAAACCACTTCTGCTTGAAGGGGCATTTAATCTTAGTACTAAAAATCCGGAAAATGCATCGGCAGCCTTTCAACTATCCTCTAAAAAACTTTGGTATAAGAACGCTCCAATTGACCATATTTTTGCTGAGCTAAGACTCAACAGTGGAGTATTACAGGTTGAAGAACTAAGCATTGAACTCCCTAGAGGAGAAATGTCAGCATGGGGAGAAATAGACTTTAAAGGATCTAATTCGTTTATCGAATTTCTCAGCAGCGCCGATGTCACTTTGTTAAAACCAGTACTGGACAAAGGTTGGCAAAAGGCTTTTGAAAACTTAAAATTCAATGATTTGCCTACCTTCAGTGGTCGCTTGACTACAAAATGGGGAGAGCAGAAAATGACCAGTCTGGTCGTAGACATCCATTGCCATAATTTTTCTTATTGTGGCAATCAGTTGAGCGATTTATCCTTACCAATTGCTTATGATGGAAAGAAACTATTTATCCCCGAAATTAAGCTAAAAACTGCCGATGGGATGTTGATTGGAGAAATGCTTTGGGACAGGCTCCATTCCACCATCTGGGCAAAAATTAGCAGTAATAGAATAAATCCTAAGATTTTCAAAAATTTTTTTGGATCTGAATTTGATAGGATCTTGGATGTCACAGAATTCAATAAAGAATTTCCTGTAGTGAGCTTAGAAATCCGAGGTCCTGCATTAGATCCTAAGCAATGGGTCTATTCTGGTCACTACCTAATAAATAATTTTATTTATCAAGGAGTTTTAATTAAATCAGCAGAATCGGATTTTACTTTTTCCAACTACGAGCTTTTTTTACCAAATTTACAAGTCAGTCGTCCAGAAGGAACAGTCAACGGAACCGTTCGACATAATTTTCAAAAAAAACTGGTTTGGATCACCAACCTTTGTTCTTCAGTCAACGTCATCGAATCGGCACCAGCTCTTGGAAAAGAATTTTATTCCTATGTCAAACCTTACCGGTTCCACTCTCCCCCTTTTTTAAAAGTCAACGGGGTTGTTGATTTAGATAAAAATTCTAAAGAACCAAAAACTGACTTGCATATCGAGATAGTCTCTTCCTCTGTTATGGATCTGGATATTTTTAAAGTGACCTTTCCTCTGACCAAACCCAAAGGAGAAATCTTCTTAAAAGGCAGGGAATTAACCATCAAAGTCCATCACGGCTTTCTTTTCGATGGAACCATTCAAGGAGTTTATACTTCCAATTTGTGGCGGAAGACAATTCCATTTCACACTCATTTTACTATCACGCATGGGGATTTTCATAAGGCAATGCTAACAATATTTAAAAACGAAAAAGATTCTGGAATCTTTAATTTCAAAACTCAATTTGGTGGAAATTTAGGAGATCTGTATTCTCTTAAAGGGGATGGGAAAATTGAGATTCATGACGGTTATATTATGTCTATTCCTTTTTTAGGAATCATTTCTACCTCTTTAAGTACAAAAGACAACGATTTTGCAATGGCTAGAGCCGATGAAGCTTCTGCTAGTTTTAATATCAAAGATGGTTGTATTTTGACTAAAGATCTGAAAATTTCTAGTTTTACTTTTTCGGTCCTAGGCTCAGGAAAATACGATTTTATCCGAGATAATCTCGACATGGATATGCGGGTCAATATGCGGGGTCCCATGGGCTATTTGCTCTATCCTATCAGTCAGCTCTTTGAATATCATGGGACCGGAAAGCTTGCTTCTCCAGTCTGGAAATCTAAGGTTTTTTAAAAATGGGAACCTAAAAATGGGCACTAAAGAGAGATTACCAAAGCAGGAAATGTGTAAACATCCCCTTTTGCCTGCTGAGATAAAATCTAGACTTGTCGGAGCGCATGTTTCGATTTCTGGTGGATTTCGATTTGCTGTTTTGCGTGCAAAAGCTTGCGGTTTTAGCGCTGCGCAAATTTTTTTGAAAAACTGTCGAAGATGGGAAGACCCAATAGTAGATTCAGAAGATATAGCTCAATTTTTAAGTTTAAAAGAAAAATATAGAATCTTTTTTTTTGGTCATTTCAGCTATTTAATCAACCTTTGCGCTTCGACAGAACAGACAGTGAGAAAATCCATCCACGCATTGATCCAAGAAATGGCTATAGCCGCAAAGCTTACTCTGCCATTTGTCGTTTTGCATCCTGGCAGTTCTACAGTAGAGAAATCAATAGAAGCAATTGAGGCTCTCTCTGCTCGGTTAAATATAGTAATGGAGATGACCGAAGCAAAAGAGGTAAAAATTGCTCTTGAAACAATGGCGGGGCAAGGCGGTCAGATTGGAAGAAATATTGAACAACTAAAAGCAATCTTTGAAAGACTAAAGAAGCCGGAACGTTTTTGTTTTTGTTTAGATACTGCCCATCTTTGGGAAGCAGGATATGACTTAAAAAGCAAGGAAGGATATGAAGAATTGATTGAAAAAATTTCAGCTGCTTTAGGCCTCTCTAGAATTGCTGCGTTTCATCTCAATGATTCAAGCAGCTCTTTTGGCTCAAATGTTGATCGGCACGCCCATATTGGAGAAGGAACTATTGGCCTTGAACCATTCCGAAGGATAATGGAAGATAGTCGATTTGCGGGCTTGCCTATGGTTTTGGAAACTCCTAAAGAAAATGGTGTAGAGGCGGATTGTCTGAATCTAAGAAAAATTTTAGTTTATTAAAAAAATTTCTAGTCAAAAAGTGTAATCTAAATATAGTAATTGCCATGAGTAATCTACGTATTATTGCCTATTTAAAACCATCTTGTGGTTGGAGTAACGGGGTAAGAGCTATTTTGAAGAAATACAACCTTCCTTACGAAGATAAAGACATCATTAATTATCCTGAAAACATGGAGGAAATGATTATGAAAAGTGGGCAGCCTTTTTCTCCATGCGTTGAAGTCAATGGCGAAATGCTAGCTGATATCAGTGGACAGGAACTTGAAGAGTATCTCATTGCCAAAAATTATGTCCAAAGGATAGACAAGCCAGTCGATGTACCTATTGATCAAGCCTGCTCTGGGGAGCATCACCAGAGTCAGCCTATAAGAGTAAATTTTGAACTTTAAAATCGTTTGGGTTGATTGTATCTCTACTTATTCTTTAAGATAAAATAGAAACACTTTACGGAGCTATAAAGAAAGCCTTCAGTTTTACTTACACCACTGAAAAAGGTTGAGAACAAAGTCATAGGTGTTTTTGACTCCGTTTTTGTCCTTATTTTCTGAGCTGGTTTATTCAGGTAGGCTGGGCGTGCAAGGGGCAAGGTCGGAGCGCAACCTTGCCCACTGCTAAGTTAAGTTTTTGTGTAAACTCAAGTAGTTTTGTGTCCACCTGTTGTGAGAATCACAGCCTCCAGTCCGCCCATCCACAAATAAATTGCCAGGGGGGCTTCTAATCAATCGGTTTGTCATGACTGGATAAGAATTTATCCCGAAAAATCATCTTTATTTGATGATTTGACCTATAACGCACCAATCTAAGAATCATCCATATCCCATTTCATTGGGCAAGAAGAAGGTGTTTTTGACTGGTGCTCCCCACAGCTCTCCTAAATGCAGCAGCGCAGCAACTCTCTCTTTATTGCCTCTTGCCATCTATGTGGATATCGTATTCCCAGAAGCTCAATAGCTTACTAATAAATCATGACAAACAACATAATACTAATTAAATAGAAATTATTACAATTAAAACAGACTTATTGTAATGGTGTTTTTCTATTGACTTTATCGATTCCCTTTTCTACGCAATCCAGTTTTTATAACTCACAGAATTAGACAATAGGCTAAGCTTTTTGGCAACGATTTGTATTGATTTTTTTAGGTAATAAAGCAAGGTTTTTCTCTTTCATCTGGCCGTAAGCAATCCAAAAGAACTTTCTTTTATCTTTGTCTTTTATTGTATTCCTTAATAGTCTGCTATTTCCACATCCTTAAATAAATAGCTCCTATTTTATAACAAACAACGGCATTCAAATAAACATCAATGATGTAATTAAAATATACACATTTTCCATTCTATCGTAACATTTTGAAATAAAAAAATAATAATCTCATTTTATCAGATATGATTTTGCGTAATATTGTCGCTTCTTTGTCATAATGTAAAATATCATAATAAATGATACTTAATCATTGTATTTATGATATGAATCATGAAATTATATATATAATGAAATATAGTAACTATTTTTTAGTAAGAAAACTGTTTATAATATGTATACTAAATAATAGTATAAATCTTGGTTTATTAAATAGTCAACAATCTCAGGAATCACCTAACCCAAATACCAGAGTGGTTATGCCGGAAGTGGAGGTCTCTGAATCTGAGCCTTCTTTAACTGTTCCATCTGCACAAAAAATGCAAGAATTATTAAATGAACTTCCAGCAAGTTCCAATCTCATTGAAGCCAAACGAGTCCGTCAGGGTAGAGCAGCTACTTTGCAAGATCTTTTTTTGTTTCAACCTGGCATATGGACCCAACCTGGATTTACCGGTCCTAATGCCTATCGAATATCAATCAGGGGATCTGGCCTATCGACTGGAGCAGGGACTGAAAGAGGAATATGGTTTTTACAAGATGGGATTCCCTTAAACCCTCCAGATGGAGTACTGTTTAATCAAGGGCAGTTTGATCCATTGGCTTATCAGTATTCTGTGATTTCTCGTGGAGCCGAGGCTTTTAATTATGGATTTGCAACACTTTTTGGAGCCGTAAACTTTGTCACCTACACTGGCTATACTGCGCCTCCTTATTCAGCTTATTTTACAGCTGGTAGTTTTGGTTGGCTGCAAGGGTCCATTGAAGCCGCTGGTGTGGAGTCCAAGACAGATTATTTTGCAGTTCTATCCGATGCTTCAGCAGAAGGCTATCGCTTTCACAACAGCTTTAACAATGCTTGGCTGAACACAAACATAGGCTATAAGATCACGTCAAGTATTGAAAATCGGATCTATTTTACCTATTCCAACCAGCAATGGCAAGTTCCTGGGCCTCTGGCTCTTGAGGAAGTCTTAACGGATCCTACCACTGCTAATCCAGCCTATGTGGAGGGAGACTATCGGCAATTTTGGGACACAACCCGCGTCGCCGACAAAGCAACCTATATTATTGATCCAAACCAAACCGTAAACATGGGAATTTCTTGGACCAATCTCCATCAGATAACTTTTTATGGTCTTTTTTTCCAAAGCTCCAATAATTTCTTCTCTCTGCCCTGCAACTATACAAATACCATGGACCTCTACGGACATCGGAACTTGATTGTTGCTGGGGTCATGCCAATGGGTGAGTTCTATCAAGAGAATTGGAATAGGCTTTTAGGAACTATTCAGGGAACTCCGATGGCCACATATAATATGACCGTCGTGAATATACCCATATATGCCTATGATCAATTCTGGGTTAACGAAAAATTTTCTATTAATCTTGCTTTACAAGCTGTTTACGATCGGATGACTAACGAAGCTTTTAAAGATCTCCTTCATCGAAGTGTCGATACCACACTGACATTTAGTCAATTCAATCCTAAATTGGGACTTCTTTATCAAGTGGATCCTCATAATCAACTCTATACCAGCGTAGCCAGAAGCTTTGAACCCCCTTCTCTTTATGAAACGGCAATCTCCCCTACCGCTTTACCACCCAACCTTGCGTTATACCCTAATCGGGCTCAAAATGCCATCACCGCTGAGATTGGAACCAGAGGCCAATGGGATAGATTTAATTGGAGTTTTGCTTTTTTTCAATCTTGGGTAACAAACGAACTGCTGGAAGCCTCTTTAAATCCTCCTCTTAATACTCTAATTTATACAATTAATGCTCCTCCAACCACTCATCGTGGAATTGAAATCAGTCTCAATACCACCCTGGCTAAGGGTTTAATGGTTAGCAATTCTGATTCACAAAATCAGGATCAAATTGTGCTCTATCAAATTTTTGATTGGTATCGATTTTATTTAAATGGGAATTTTTTCTCCCCTACAACACATCAAGAGATACCTCTAAGGGGTAATCAACTTTTTGGGGTGCCTGAATATTCCTATATGGCACAAATGTTATATATGCATCCTTCTGGATTTTATATTGGACCCAATGTTATGGCATGGTCCACTTATCCAGTGGATCTGGTTAACACAGCTTTTGCTCCTGGGACTGCTTTGCTCGGTTTTCGGATTGGATATCAAAACCCAAAAAAACATCTATCCATTTATTTAGACGGAAGGAACTTAACCAACGAGCATTATGTAGCAATGGTGAGTGATGTTTTTGATGCTTCTAATGGAGGAAAGATTCCATTATCAAAACAAACCTACTATTGGCCTGGGGATGGTTGGGCGATTTACGGAGGAATTTCATGGAACTTTTAATATTCAGTCAGAGATTTGAATTTTTTTCTAATTATTTAGCAATTTAAAAGCCCTCTTCTTTTCTTAAGGATAATTTTCTGTTCAAGAAATTTGGCAAAGCTCCTTTCCAAAAGAACCGAATAACTTCAGACCATGAAAGCTGCTAGCTTCTCAGTTGCAAAGAGTTTGAAGAGCTACTCTGACCACACGCTAAGACCATATATGGGAAAGAGAAATAGACAGGTGGTCTACTTCTTTTCCTATTGTCCCTCTCTAGCCTTCTTTGAACCTTTTTCACAACATGGAATGGAAACCTTTTATCTCTCAAATTATCTGGAAGAGCAAACATACATCTTACTATAGTTAACCTCGAAGAAGACAGATCCTGCAGTCCTGGCAGTATGAGGAGCTAAACGGCTAGCTATTTAAAAGTTGACCAATCCGCTTTAAAACAGCATCGAACATACTCTTGGTGAGTCTGCCTGTAAAGGTGTTTTGTTGGCTAGGATGAAAGGAAGCCACAAGAATTTTACCGTCCGGGAGGGTTAGTTCGATTCCATGGCTAAAGGAGGGCTTTTTGACTGGAAAAGGTTCTGCTTTTTCTTCGGCCATAATTTTAAGCGTTTTAAAGACACCATCAAAGGCAATGCGGCCCAAAGCCAAAATGACATGGAGGCTTTTTAGAATGTGTAATTCTTCTATCAAATACGGCCTGCAATTGATAATTTCTTCTAAAAGCGGTTTATTATTAGGAGGCGCACAGCGAACCGTAGCCGTAATGTAGACTTTATTAAGGACCAAAGAATCGTTTTTTCCTATAGATAAGGGACTGTTGGAATAGCCAAAACGGTAGAGGGCATCAAACAGAAAATCTCCGCTCCGGTCGCCCGTAAAGATTCTACCAGTCCGGTTTCCTCCATGAGCTGCGGGTGCAAGCCCAACAATAAGTAGCTTAGCAGAACTGTCTCCAAATCCAGGAACGGGTCTGGACCAATAAGTTTCTTTGGCGAATCTTTTCGGTTTATGCTTTAGTATTTTTTCCCTCCAGGCTACAAGCCTAGGACAGAGACGGCAAGCAATCACTCTTGCTTCTAGATCGGAAAGTGCTCGATCTTTAGGATGCATCTAAGGCCCTAGTTAGTGATTTTTCCTATATCTTCGAACCATAGCTCAGGATTCGATGCGATGAAGGAAGTTAATAATCTTTTGCATTCTTCATCATCGAGATGAATAATTTCTACCCCATGCTCTACAAGGACTTCTTCAGGTCCTTTAAAGTTATGATTTTCTCCAATGACAATCTTTTTTATTCCATAGAGAAGAATGGCTCCCGTGCACATCCAACATGGAGAAAGGGTCGTATAGAGTATGGCATTGTGATAAACTTTTGGGGGGTAGCGTCCCGCATTTTCTAAGCAATCCATTTCGCCATGCCTTATAACGCTGCCCAATTGCACCCTACGGTTTCTTCCCCTTCCAAGCACTCTATCTTTGTAGGCAAGGCAGGCACCGATAGGTATTCCTCCTTCTTCAAATCCAATTTTTGCTTCCTCCAGAGCGATTTTCCAGAAAGGATTAGATTGATGCCAATGACTGTTCATGAATTTTTTTTTTTTTTTCCTATGATATTCGCTTTGAAGAAAGACGATTGCAAGCACAGTTTGATGATAAACTAATGGATCGAAAAAATTACAAGATTATCTATGTTAAGCTTTTAGTTTATTCCCGCTCTTTTTCTATTTGCCTTATTACTTTTATTTTTATTGACAACTTAACGAAGGCCTTTATGCTTAATAGTCAAAAACTCTTATCGAGAGCGGTGGAGGGACTGGCCCTGTGAAGCCGCGGCAACCGGAAAAGAGCTCTTTTCGTCTAGGTGCCAAGCCCAGCCCTTTGAAGTTAAGGGGAGGATGAGAGGAAGTTTCTTTCTCTTTATTTTTGCCTTTTCTTCCTTCAAAGTAATCCTCGATAAGCATCACAAAGGAATAAAATCGTGAAAGAATTTTTTGATCGTTTGAAGTGTAAGGAATGCGGCAGAAGTTATCCTAAAGAAGCGGTTCATGTGTGTGAATTCGATTTTGGGCCTCTGGAGGCAACCTACCATTATCATAAAATTAAAAAATATGTTTCCAGGCAAATGATCGAATCTGGACCCGATTCAATGTGGAGATATGAACCCTTTCTTCCTTTGGAAGAGGAACCCACTGTTGGACTCCATACGGGAATGACACCACTACTGGCAGCTAAAAGGTTAGCTAAAATACTAGGGATCAAAGAACTCTATATTAAGAATGATACAGTCAATTTTCCTACTCTTTCTTTCAAAGACAGAGTAGTTTCTGTTGCCCTTTCTCGAGCTAAAGAGCTTCATTATGAAGTCGTTTCCTGTGCTTCAACAGGAAATCTTGCCAACAGTCTGGCCGCCCACGCTGCTGCCAATGGATTTAAAAGTTACGTTCTTATTCCTGCCGATCTTGAGCCAGCAAAAGTCATAGGGAGTTTGGTCTATAATACGAGGGTTATCGGTATCAAAGGCTCCTATGATAAAGTAAATAGGCTGTGTTCAGAAATTGCTGGCAAATATCGCTGGGCCTTTGTCAACGTCAATTTTAGACCTTATTACGCTGAAGGTTCAAAAACGATGGGCTTTGAAATCTTAGAACAAATGGGATGGAAAATTCCCGATCACACTGTAATCTGCATGGCTAGCGGCTCTCTATTGACCAAAATCGATAAAGCTTATCAAGAAGCCATTCTCTGTGGGCTGGTGGAAGAAAAACCCTATGCTATTCATGGGGCCCAAGCCTCTGGTTGTAATCCCATTACGGCAGCCTTTAAAAAAGGCACGGATTTGATCAGGCCAATAGCCAATCCAAACACGATTGCTAAGTCTTTGGCTATTGGAACGCCTGCCGATGGTTATTATGCGATTCAGACGATTCGGCGAACCGGTGGATATGCTGAAGATGTCACTGATCAAGAAATTATTGAAGGCATAAAAATTTTGGCTGAAACTGAAGGGGTATTCGCTGAAACCGCTGGAGGTGTTACAGTAGGATGTGCAAAAAAATTGATCCAAAAAGGATATATACCCCAAGAAAGCCTGGTAGTTTTGTGTATTACAGGGAATGGATTAAAAACTGCAGAAGTCCTCAAAGATCATTTAAACCCCATTGATGTGATTGAGCCACATATTCAAGATTTTGACAAAATAGTTGACTTTGAAAAGTAAAAAAGCAAAGGAGTAATGAATAATTATGAATACAATGTTAAACGAAATCACTGTTAGGATTCCCACTCCACTTCGTGGACTAACTCAGAATAAAGAAGTTGTCTATGTTTCTGGAAAGACGATCAAAGAACTGCTGCTTAATTTAGAATCTCAATGTCCAGGGATTTTGAACCGCATATGCAATGAAAAAGGGGAGATTAGGCGTTTTGTTAATGTTTATCTTAATGGGGAAGACATCCGGTTTTTAAACGGTTTAGATACTCCACTCCAACAGAGGGATGAAGTAAGCATTGTCCCCGCTATTGCTGGGGGATAAAGATGATCAAACAACGGTATTGGCTCAGTTTGGATGGAAATCTCTGTAAAAGGCCTTTGATATGGGAGTTGAGTAGGAATTTTGATCTCATTTTCAACATCCGAAATGCAAGTATCACTGGAGAAATTGGCATCATAGGTATTGAACTGGAAGGCAATCCAGAAGTTATTAAAGAGGCAGTTTCTTGGCTAGAATCACAAGGGGTGCATGTAGAGCCTGTGGAGATCAGCACCATTGAAGGATAAGCTCGATGGGGAATGTATCGCTATGGACTGTTTGAAACAGCCAGCGCTTTACTCCATCCCCGCTTTAGGTTTGGCTGAAGTACTATTCGAAGCGCTGCTATTGTCACCAGTTGTTTTAGTTGTAGTTGAAGCTTCTTTTTCTGCTTTGGCAGCTTTCATATAACTAGGGCTGCGATAATCAGTAATATAGAAACCAGAACCTTTGAATAAAAGGCCCATACCACCAGAGATAATGCGTTTAACTTCTCCTTTTGCCCAGGGTTTCATAGCACAGCATTCTTCTGGGCAACAGAGCAAAGGTGGTTCGGTAATCGATTGGAAAATTTCAAATTCCTTACCACATTTACTACATTCGTATAAATAGGTTGGCATCTGCATTCCTTTCTTTGAGAAAAAAATTGCTGTTCGTTAGGTTTCAAACAGAAGGAGCGTCGATCCATCGCGTTATTTTGTCAATCCTGATCTTTTTTGTGTTGCCATCCTCCATAGATACCTGCAACACATCCCCAGGTTTATGCCCTAGTAAAGATTGACCAAATGCCGCTAAATAAGAAATAATCCCCTTGCTTGGATTGCTATCCCATGCCCCTAGAATGGCTATGGAACTAGGAGTATTAGTTTCCAAATTCGTAAAATGAACAACCGTTCCAATATTTACTACTGAAGTATCCACATCTGAAAAGTCTGTAGCCCTAGCCTTGCTAATCATAGATTCCAGTTCGGCTTTCCTTCGCATTAACACTGCTTGCATTTCTTTAGCTGCTTTGTATTCATGATTCTCTCTAAGATCCCCATAAGACCTAGCATGTGCTATTTCCTTACTATTTTCTGGAATCTTTTTCCTCACTAACTCATCCAGTTCTCTTTTCTTTTCTTCCAAGCTACTCCAAGACACAATTAAGGTGTTTTCCTCTTCGATCCCACGATTCCCACTGATCAATTCCTGAACTTCTGGCCTTACCTTTACAATAGCTCCTAGCAATGACCGCTTATCAAGTTCTCTAAAAACAGGACTAAGGAGTACCGTACGGGTGATATCCTTGACGTCATCCAAAGAAGAGCCAGACAGTAAATCCTGGATCAATCCTGTTCCAGTAGTTAAAAGATCGTATAATTTTTCAGCTTTCTTTCCTACCGAACCGAGTTCTCTTTCTAGAACATAAAGGATGCAATAAAAAAGATCAGAATTTAAAAGAGGCTGAAGCAGATTATTTCTGTTTTTACAAAACCAGTATAATAATTCAACGGATAAGACTCTTTCTCTGATCAATCTACTAAATTTTTCAAGCAAAAGATCAGTCAACCCCGACTGCTCAAAAATCTTAACGATATTTTCTGCCAATTTGCCATCCGCATTGATCAAGAGATCGAAAAACAGCTCAATAGGCTTATTCCTCCTCTCCCAAAGCAACCACAAAACTCTCTCTTGGTTTATTGAGGATAATCGTAGAAGGGAAGATAAAAGAAGATCATATTTTTGAGGAATATAAAAAAATAGATCTTCTTCCTTTACAGAAGGCAGAGGAATTTTAGCTTTTTGGATAATTTCTTCTTTCAATAAAACAAAATCTAACGTAGGAAAGGAATCCTCCTTAGGCTGTTGTAATAGGCTCTCTATGCTTGCAACCACTTTCAAAGCTTGATCCTGATCATTCCAATTATCTATCTCTTTGAGTATTTTGTATAACGCATCAATCTTTTTTCGTGGAGGTAGTGCTGACTGAAGAGTTTCAATAATTAGGGAATAGTTATCGGGAGCTTTATCTAAAATAACAATCGGTTCAGACTTTCTAGAAGGAATACGGATCGAGGCAGATTTTTTAATTATTTTTTTTGAATTTTCCCACCATTTCTTCCATTGGTCAGCAGAGATGACCTCAGGACAAAGAACAGCCTGTAACCGCTCTGGGGTAGCCTTTTGCCGAAAAGAAAGAACAAAAATCTTAATTAACTCTTCTGGATTCTCAAGAGAAAGTTTCTGTAAATAAGATAGTTTTTCTTCTTTCAACACCAACAAATGGTTAAAAGAAAGGACTGTGAGAGAAGTATAAGCAAAATCAAGAGCCATTTGATGCGAAGGCTTGCCTTTAAAATCAATGATCACACGATCATTGCTCTCATCTATCTTCTTGATCTTGCCCAATCCCCAACTCCGATGAATGCAAAAAACCCCTTCTTTAAAATTATTTGAATTAATACTTTGTTCCCATTCGTCATCCTCTTTACTAGAAATAATATCAATTAATTCGGTTGTCATATGATAATTAAATTTAATACATATGAACAATTTAACAATAATAAAGAAGTTTAATTGAAAGAAATTTTATTTTTCCCATTTTTATTCCAAAGGAGAAGAGGGTTCAGAAAATAGGAAACTACAGCAATAGCTCCCATAAGATCTCTCCTCGATACGTCGCACAGGCACGCCTAATACTTTTTCAAACATTCTCCTTTCGAATTTTTTTATTACTGGATACTTATCCAACAGAGCTAAAAGAGGATGATGATATTCTATGATTTTTAGCTCTCCATTTTCCTCAATAACAAGCTTACCCATATACCCTCTTTCTTCTCTAAAACTCAGTAATTCTTTAGCTTTTTCAACTAAGCTTAACGCACTGAGAGCCTGACTAAGATTTTCCCCCTCCGTTCTATATATCCAATAGATCAGCCGATCAACCGCTAGGGACCCATAAATGGATTCTATAGCTCTTAGCAGCTGCTCAGTAAAAGAAGAACAGTCTTTAGGAAAAAAAACGTCCGCTTTTTCCGTTAAGCAATAAACAATCTCCGGTCTTCCTACAGATTTCTGCCTTTTACGGGTTTCTAAAAATCCTTCCTTTTCTAGCGCTGCACAATGTTGTTTGACTCCCATGTACGAAAGATTGATTTTTTTAGTCAGTTCCCCTATGGAAAGTCCCGGGTTTATCTTTAATTCAAAAAGAATATTATAACGAGAATCTTTTATCAAATTGGATAAAAGGCTATTCATACTGTTTAAAGCTACATTGGAAATGCATTGCAAAAATATTTGCTTAATAAAGCGATCTTTTTTTATTGAAAAAATTTAAAAAAAAGAAATGCTTTTATTTTTCTTTCCTTTTCAATGAATTTTTCTATGAAAAAGTGCAAATAACTTTTTAACAAATTCAATGTATTCTTAATGAATTTCAATGAGTAAATTATTATGACTATTCCATATCATATCCTTATCGCTGACCCTATTTCCAAAAAAGGGATTCATGAATTAGAAGCTTCTGGGCAAATTAGAATAGAGGAAAAATATGGTTTAAAAGAACCCGATCTTCTCTCCATCATTTCTGAATACGATGGAGTGATTGTCCGCAGTCAGACGAAGATATCTCGAAAGGTAATCGAAGCAGGAAAAAAGCTAAAGGTCATTGGGAGAGCGGGGGTGGGTATTGATAATGTTGATGTCGAGGCAGCAACAGAAAATGGGATAGTAGTGATGAATACCCCCGGAGGCAATACGATTGCTACAGCCGAACATACCTTTTCTTTGCTTCTTGCTCTTGCCAGAAATGTTCCCCAAGCCCATGCCTCCATGCAACGGGGAGAATGGAAACGAAAAAATTTTGAAGGCATAGAGCTTTTTGGAAAGGTCCTAGGCATTATTGGGCTTGGGAGAGTTGGAATGGAAGTAGCCAAACGAGCGCTTGCCTTTGGCATGAAAGTTAAATGCTTCGATCCCTACCTCTCCCCCACGAAGGTGAAAAACCTGCAAGTGGAACTTGTTAACAATTTGGAAGAGCTCTTTTTTGATTTGGATTTTCTTTCCCTTCATGTCCCTCTTACCTCTGAAACCGAAGGGATTATCAACAAGGAAAACTTAAAAAAATGCAAACAGGGAATCAGGCTCGTCAATTGCGCCCGAGGCGGGTTAATCCGGATTGAAGACTTGCTGGAGCTGCTTAAATCAGGGTGGGTGGCAGGAGCCGCACTCGATGTCTATGACCCTGAACCTCCGCCAGCTGACTTTCCTCTACGCGGACTGCCTAATGTCATTCTCACTCCTCATCTGGCTGCATCCACAGTCGAAGCACAGGAAAATGTTGGGACTGAAATCGCTGGCATGATCATAGACTTCTTTTGCCATGGCATAATCCGGAATGCTGTTAATGTTCCGAGTGTTGATCCAAAAGTGCTTTCCATCCTTAGTCCTTATATGGCACTGGGCGAAAAGCTGGGAATTTTTATGAGCCAGTGGATTCCCAACCGAATTGACGAGCTGGTTATCTATTTCTCAGGAAAAATCAATGAATATGATACAAGCCCGCTGACCCGTGCTGTTTTAAAGGGATATTTGCGAAAAGTCGCTGGCAAGGAAGTCAACGAGGTCAATGTCATGTTCTTGATCAACACCCTCGGCATCAATGTCAAAGAAGTCAAAATGAGTAGTGCCGGAGAGTTCACCGAGATTATTGGCATTGAAGCCAAAACTAATGGACTTATCTTTCAAGCTGCCTCAACTTTCTATGGGAAGTCACACAGACTTGTGCAACTCAATTTCAATCCCATTGAAGCCTCTATGGAGGGAATTCTTCTATTGCTCGAAAACAAAGATAGGCCAGGAATCGTTGGCAAAGTTGGGACCATCCTTGGAGAACATGCCGTCAATATTGCAGCGATGTCTCTTGCCCGAGCAAAGGCCCAAGAAAAGGCAATTAGCATACTCAACTTGGACAACATACCTAGTCCCGAAGTCTTAGCTCAGATACGCAATACGGAGGATATTTATAATGTGAGGTTAATTTCTCTATGATTTTCTTTGTTCTTTAAAAGGAAAAATGCTAGAGTTTTCTTGTGAAACGTATCGCAAGATTATTATGCGTCCTTTTCTTTGTAAACTTTCCCTTTTTGCTTCCTGCAGCCAATACGCAGAAAAGTGATCCTGAAGTTTCACAAGCTAAAAAAATTGAAAAGAAACCAAAACCTATTCCTATCAAGCCTGCGCCAGAAAAGGCAAAAAAAGCCCCTACCCTTCTCCCTCCCCGGGCTACGGGCATTATCCCTGAAGGGATAAGACAAGGGCCTCAACTTATTAATCCATTGGCTCCAAAAGAAATGGGATATGGACAAAGGTTCATGGCAAAGGATCCAAGACAGCCTCACCCTACGTGGACAATCAATAGCACAGAGGTCATGACTCCTGGAGGAGGACTGGAACTATTTACATGGGAGTGGTAAAAAAAATTTGCATTAAGCGGGTTTACGAAGAGCCTTCTGCACAAGATGGCTACAGGATCCTTGTTGATAGGTTGTGGCCGAGGGGAATGCACAAAGAACAATTAAAAATCGATTTTTGGGCAAAAGATTGGGCTCCTTCGGATGAATTGCGAAAATGGTTTACCCATGATCCTCAAAAATGGGAGGTATTTTCGAAAAAGTATGTAGAAGAACTTACCAGTAAAGAACATGCTATCAAAGAGCACTTAAGCAATTGTCCTTCCCCGACTGTTACTCTCCTCTACAGTGCTAAAGACACGGTGCATAATCAGGCAGTCGTTTTAAAATCTTTTATCGAAACAAAACTCAAAGATAATGCCTAGGCAGGATTAAGGAGCGAGTCGAGCAAGGAAACATCAAGCCTAGATATGTCAGCCGTTACAAAGACCGCTCCTTTGAAATCTGCACATGCCGTATACTCATTAGGAACGGCAACACATTTTATCCCTGCTTTCAATGCGCAACGTAACCCGTTCATAGAATCTTCTATGGCAATCACCTGTTCTGCTCCTAAGCCCAGCTCTTCTAGACATTTCCTATAAAGGGGGGAGTCTGAAGCTGTTTTCGTTCCAGCTCTTCTTCCTAGAATAGGATGGATATGAGGCCTTAATTCAGGCAGATGGCGAACAAGAAAGGCTTCGATTTGTTCTTCAATGGAGATAGATACAATAGCAATAGCTATTCTCTCCTCCAAGGCTTGCCCAATTAATTCCTTTATTCCTTCTCTTAGTCGTGCCTTATGGACATGTTTTTCAATATAAAGTTTTTTTTTCGTTTCCGCCCAAAGATACGATATTTTTTTTAATTCTTCTTCCCCTACCGAAGGATACAATTGTCTATAAGCATACTCCATCCTTGCTTGATTACCAGGCAATTCAAGGAGAGAGATAAATTCTTTCCAAGACCATTGGATAGGTATACCGAGTGTTCTAAATGCTTCATTGCAGGCAGGCAAATGAGCTTCCTTTTCGCTGAAAGCTATTGTTCCATCAAAATCAAAAATTATTGCTTTTAGCCTGCGCATGCACTTACTACTCTTCTAGCAATTCGAGAGGCACTTTTCAATGAACTCTGAAGATACAATGGATAGGTTTTGGGGTAACGTTGTTTCGATAATTTCTTTCTTGAAATGAGTTAGCTCTAACCCTTGAAGCGCGCACCGTAAAAGGGAGCCTATATATTTATGGATAATGACCAGAACATTTTTCTGCTCGTCATTTTCTTTATAAATAGCAAAGATGGTGCTAAGAATCCTCCTTTGTGCTCTAAACACATCTTCTTTACTGCCAGGAACCAGAGGCACATTCCTTGGATCTTCAATCCATTGCAGATATAAAGAAGGTACTTGAGCAGAAAGTTCTAAAATAGTTTTCCCTTCCCACTCCCCCATATCTATTTCCAATAGACCATCTCTTGTTTCGTAGGGTACATGCAGAGCAGTGGCATAAATTGCAGCTGTCTGCCTTCCTCTTATTAAAGGACTCGAATAAATCTTACCAATCTTCAATGCTTCCAGCAAGCCGATATTCGTTTTTGCTTCTTCAATCCCAATTTCACATAAAGGAATATCCGTCCGACCCTGAATTCTGTGCTCTAGATTCCAAGCGGTCTTACAATGCCGCGCCAAATAGAGATTTCCCATCTTATTAAAAAATATAATCCTTTAGACATCAAGGACTTGTCCAGTAACCGTTCCGTCAGACTTATTCCTTTCTACTACCACAGGTTCGAAGCTGACTTCCTGCTTCCCCGAGGCTGGTTTCACTTGGGTCTTTCGGTCCGAGCCAGAGCCTTCCTCTCCACAGGCTTCACATTCAGCCGGCCTGAGCCGTAGAGCCGCTTAGGGCGGCCAATCCATACGCCAAAAGATTCCTGGCCGAATTTACGTCTCGGTCGTGTGGGGTTCCACAGTCCGGACAGGTCCAAAGCTGACTATCTTACGAGACATGCTCAAAATACATATCTTTGCGCAAGAAAGTGCAACTTACATTGAAGCTCTTCAAGCCCTATTGTAGTTTTCTTAAGGATCGAATGGCAGCTTCCATAACCTTCTCAGCAGTAATACCAAACTGCTGATAGATCACTTTATAGGGTGCCGAGGCTCCGAAATGATCTAAGCCTACTACCTCTCCATCAAGCCCAATCCATTTGTTCCATGCGAGGGTCGCTCCTGCTTCCACCGCTACCCTAGCCCGAATCCGTGATGGAATCACCTCTTCGATATACTGCGTAGGCTGTCGAAGGAATAGATCCCAAGAAGGCATAGAAACGACTCTTGTGGGTATTTGTTTTTGCGCCAGTAATTTTTGAGCTTCCAAAGCAATATGTACCTCTGAACCAGTTCCAATCAAAATGACCTGAAAGTCAGCCATATCAGAAAGTACATATGCTCCATATCTAGCGCCGGAACTAGGGGCATAGTTGGATCGATCAAGTACAGGCAACGCTTGCCGGGTCAGGATCAAGGCAGTTGGCCCATCGGTTTTTTCTAAAGCTACTTTCCAACCTTCCACTGTTTCTGCGGCATCACAAGGTCTGAATACCGTCATATTCGGTATGGCTCGAAGTGCGGTCAGCTGTTCGACAGGCTGATGGGTTGGCCCATCCTCCCCTAACCCTATGCTATCATGAGTGAAAATGTAAATCACAGGCAGTTTCATCATTGCAGCTAATCTCATGGTGGGCCTCATGTAATCCGAAAAGATAAGGAAGGTCCCTCCATAAGGCCTTATTCCCTTATGCAAAGCCATCCCACTCATTATTGCTGCCATCCCATGTTCTCTGACTCCATAGTGGATATACCTGCCTGCATAATTCCCTTTTGTAATATCCTTTGCTTCTTTCGGTTTGGTGTTGTTTGAAGGAGTCAAATCAGCGGAACCTCCTATAAGGGAGCCAACTTTAGAGAAGATGGCATTAATAACACTTCCAGAAGCAGCCCGTGTAGCAATCGGTTTATCTAAGGAGAAGGTTGGCAAATCTTTATCCCACCCTTCCGGTAGCTCATTCTTTAATGCTTTCTCTAGCTCTAAAGCCTCTTTTGGATACTTTTTGGAATAGCTCTCATAGAGCTTGAGCCACTGTTTTCTTCTTTGCTTACCTTTTTGAGCAAAAGCACAAAAATACTCTTTTACTTCCTCAGGGACATAGAACGAAACATTAGGAGGTAACCCTAGTCTTTGCTTGGTTAATCTCACCTCTTCTTCCCCTAAAGGTTCCCCATGCGCTTTTTCCGAATCCTGCTTATGCGGGCTGCCATAACCAATATGAGTTTTGGCAATAATCAGATGAGGCTTATCCATGCTCATCTTCGCCCTTAAAAATGCCGCTTCCACCTGTTTGCGGTCATTGCCATTGATCTGCTGGACCTCCCATCCATATCCAAGGAACCTTTCTTGCACATTTTCGCTGTAGGCAAGCGAGGTATGCCCATCTATTGTAATGCCATTGTCATCATACAATACAATAAGCTTGCCCAGCCCCAGATGCCCAGCTAAGGAACAACTTTCATGAGAAATCCCCTCCATTAGATCCCCATCGCTGGCAAATACATAGGTCCAATGGTTAAAAAGCTCTATATCAGCTTTATTATACCGGCTTGCCAAAATTCTTTCAGCCAAAGCCATCCCTACAGCATTGGATATCCCTTGGCCTAAGGGACCAGTCGTTGTCTCTACTCCAGGGGTGTGTCCATATTCGGGATGTCCTGCTGTTTTTGAACCAAACTGCCTGAAATTTTTTAAATCCTCTAAAGTCAGACCGTACCCACTTAAGAAAAGCAAGCTATAGAGCAGCATAGAGGCATGTCCGCAGGATAGAACGAACCGATCCCGATCAGGCCAATCGGGTGCTTCAGGATCAAAAGATAAAAACCTTGTCCAAAGCACTACAGCTGCATCGGCCAGACCCATAGGCGTTCCTGGATGCCCTGAATTTGCCTTCTGAACAGCATCCATAGACAACCCCCTAATCACATTGACAGCTAGTTGCTCTAGGGCTTCATCTTGAAGTAAATCCTTTATTGTGCGATCCATGATCTTATCCATTGCGCTTGATCTCCGTGTTAATTTCCTTAAGGCTCAACTCTCTTTGCCTTCTAATCCTAGAAAGCGCATCGACTGGGGGAGCAAAAGGAATAGTAGCATTCTCATCATACGCTCTCAACAAATGATAGGCAAGAAGCAATTGAGTTAAAGCCAAAGGATGGCTATGTTTAATCTCATTTCTATCCAAATATCTCCCTAATCGATCCAGATTGAGTGGCGGCACCCCTTTAGGAAGATGATTCCAGATCGTTTTTTCTAATCTTAAGGCCTCTTCTTCTGGAACATTCCCATCAATCTCAAGAATATCCACTGGCTTCCCCATGTCTCTACCCAGTTCAAGCCGTATTCCAGAATTTTCAGCCCGATTATCAATAAGATACGAAAAATCGGGATGAGGAATGGTAGGCCGCAAAACAAGTCTTGTATTCAAATGCCCATCTATTTTTGCAGGATCCACTCCTTTGGGAGGATAAAATGTAACGATAATATCTGCAAACTCTCGTTGCGGTCGAATATAAGCTTCAGAGTCGGGTTCTCTTTTGACCAACTCTTCGAGCACCTGCTCTGCTGTATAGCCCCTTTTGGTCGTATCCCTCTTTATTTTCCAAATTCTGCGGAGTTCTTCAGGAGGATTTAAGTAGACCTTGACGTCATAAAATTGACGCATGATTCGAGTATAGAAGCCAAGCAACCCTTCCACGATGATAAATTCTTTGGGCATAATATATTCAGGACGAACAAGGGTGCCATTAGAATGATCGTACACTGGCTTTAAAATAGGCAGTCCATAATGGAGCCTTTCTAGGTGTTGCTCCATGATGTCTAAATAATTACAATCAGGATGTAAAGCTGTGATGCCAATCTGAGCTCTTTCTTTCCGATCATACTTATGATAATCATCTGTACAGATATGGGTCACTCGATCAGCACCTAAGAGGTTCACTAATCCACCTGTTAACGTGGATTTCCCCGCCGCACTATCTCCCACAATTCCAAGCATTATTGGCCGTCGCATAGAATTAGATCAAGACTTGGTTATTTCTTTCTCTTCTTTTGGTTGATTTTCTTGAAAGACTCGACTCTGTCGAATATCGGACACATCGATTCTCATCAGTTCGCTCGCAGGGATTTTCCCCCCTTTTTCGATCAGACGAGCCGCTTGACGAAGTTTAAATCGATCTATGGCATTTCTAACGCTTCGGGCGTTAGCAAAGAGTGGTTGTTGCATTCGTAGTCTTAAATATTCCTCAAAGGCCTTTCTCGATGCATCATCAAACGTATACATTTGCTGTTTTAGCATAAGTTCAGCAATTGCCATCAGCTCTTCAAAAGTATAACTTGGGAATTGGATATGATGTGTGATTCTGGATCTTAATCCAGGATTCATCTGGAAAAAAAGCTCCATCCTGTCCTGATAACCAGCAAAGATCACCACAAGATCTTTCCGGTTATTCTCCATGGCCTGCAAAAGTATTTCTATAGCCTCTTGACCATAATCCCTTTCGCTTTCAGGACGGTATAAAGCATAGGCTTCATCAATAAAAAGAACCCCACCCATTGCCCGCTTAATCACTTCTTTTGTCTTAGGGGCCGTATGACCAACATATTGACCGACAAGATCTTCTCGTGTTGCCGATACTAAATGCCCCTTTCTAACATAGCCTAGTCTATGTAAAATCTTACCCATCTTCATCGCAACAGTCGTTTTGCCCGTACCAGGAGGACCCGTAAAAGACATATGTAAGGAAGGAGGTTCAGTAATAACTCCAGCCAATTCTCGAAGCCTTTGGACCATCAGAAAAGAAGCAATCTCTTTGACCCTTTGTTTAACTGGCTTTAAACCAATCAACTCCTTTTCAAGATCATTCAACACATCATCGATCCGAAACTGAGTTAATTGTTCTTCCACATCGACGATTATAGCCGTCTCAACACCCTCCGTAGAAACAAACGCTTCTTTTTGCTGAACCTCCATCACTTACCTCTTTTTGGGTTGACTTCAGGAGCTTGACGATAAAACGCTAAGGTTCAATACCGTTGACCTTTTGGCTTATCCAACGCATAAGCCTTAAGCCGGTACTTCTGCTGCCTATCTTCCCATTCCATTCTATCTAGTTCAAAACCAGGCTCTTCTTTCGGCCGGTTACAAATAAAACTGATCATGGTCGATTGATAGCCCTGCTGCCTGTTATAGCCACTAATCCTAATATAATGGTTTGGAAAAGCCTTTCGGCATTCATTTAACTCCTGCATGACCGCCGCCGGATCTTTTATATCAAAAAGAGGCAATCCCCACATATCCCAATAAGTATTCCGCGGATGAGGATCGTCGGTATATTCAATCATGATCGACCATCCCTGATCAATAATATATTGAACCTGAGCAGCTATTTCTTCATCAGTAAAGTCAGGCAGATAAGAAAACGTACCCTGGGTAATTCTCATAATCGTTATCCTTTAGTTATTAAGTTTTTAAACCTCTACAGTCGGCATCGCCACTGCATCAGGCACATCAGTCGATTCAAATTCAAAGCTAATATCCTTCCATGTTTCAATAGCCTTCGCTAGTGCCGGGCTCCACCGACAGGCCTTTTCAAGAATTTCTGGCCCTTCCCTAAGGATGTCTTTGCCTTCATTTCTTGCTTGCACCATAACCTCAACAGCTACGCGGTTAGCTGTCGCCCCTGCAGCAATCCCATCCGGATGCCCAATCGTCCCACCTCCAAACTGCAGGATGGTATCTTCACCCAGATACGATAAGAGTAGATGCATTTGACCGGCATGGATGCCACCAGATGCCACCGGCATGACCCCTGGCATGGAAGCCCAATCCTGTTCAAAATAAAGCCCAAGCATTGGGTCGGGTTCTGTATACTGTGTCCTTAATGTCTTATAATAGCCTTGCACCGAATGAAGATCTCCCTCTAGCTTTCCCACTACCGTGCCTGCATGGATATGATCCACTCCTGCCAACCGCATCCACTTGGCGATTACTCTAAAATTCACTCCATGGGTTTTCTGTCTAGTATACGTACTATGCCCAGCACGATGGAGATGAAGTAAGACCCCATTCTTTCGACACCACTTAGCCATCGATTGGATCGCTGTAAATCCTGCGGTTAAGTCTACCATGATAATCACACTGCCAAGCTCCTTGGCAAACTCAGCCCTTTCATACATCTCTTCCATAGTAGCCGCTGTCACATTTAAATAGTGGCCTTTAATTTCCCCAGTATGTGCCATAGCCTTATTCACAGCTTCCATACAGAAAAGCCACCGGTCTCTCCACCGCATAAATGGCTGGCTATTGATGTTTTCGTCATCCTTTGTAAAATCGAGTCCTCCCCTCAGAGCTTCATAGACAACCCTTCCATAATTCTTAGCAGATAATCCCAGTTTGGGTTTTACAGTGGCTCCAAGCAGTGGCCTGCCATATTTGTTGAGATACTCTCTTTCCATCATGATCCCATGGGGAGGTCCATGAAAGGTCTTTGTATAATGAGGTGGAATCCTCAAGTCTTCTAATCTTAAAGATTTTAGAGCTTTAAAGCCAAAGACATTGCCGATGATGGACGAGGACATATTGGCTATTGAACCTTCCTCAAACAAGTCTAGATCATATGCAATAAAAGCAATATATTGGTTAGTTCCAGGGACTTTTTCTACTCGGTAACATTTGCCTTGATAATGCTCATAGGCAGTCAATCTGTCTGTCCATACTACTGTCCATGTCGCTGTAGAAGATTCCCCGGCCACAGCAGCCCCAGCTTCTATGGGTTCTACTCCTTCCTGAGGTACAAATCGAAATGCCGCTAAAATATCCGTATCCTTTGGTACGTAGTCAGCGTTATAATAGCCCATCTCCGCATAGGGAGTCACCCCCGCAGACCACCTGTTCTTTTTTGCTCCAGCTTTTCCATCACCTGCAACTGTCATTTCTTACTCCTTTTTTTGCTTCTTTTATATTTTAAGAATAAATTACCAAAAGAAAAATCCAAAAAGATGATTTAAAAAGATTTTTCTATCTTTTGAATGGTATCTGCATCCATTTTTTCCTGAAAGTTGGAAAAATCACCAAAAGCTAAAAGGCTATAGAGTGTATCCATTGCGATATTCTTTGTCAATGTAGAATTTAAATCTGGCAGTTTTGATTTTCTCAGCTCTTTCCACTCTATTACAGTAGGTGCATAAAAGAAATCCCCAAATCCAGCTTGATCAAATTTTTTCTGTAATCCTTCTCCATCGATCCTCTCAAATTCAGGAGTCTTTCGTAACTCTAGAAGAAATTCAACAAACTGCGGCTCAACCACAAAAAGACGCTCAAGCTGCTTTCTGCCAACTTTATTCAATACCTCTTCTTTTAAATGTAGCTCTTGCAGATAACTCTTCTGCTGCTGAGAAATGATATTTGCAGGAGGCACTTCTTTTTGTTCCAAGAAATCTTTGAGAGCTTTGTATGGAGCAGTGTAGACATCACAGCCAGCTGTAAGGGGAAATGTTTGCCACCGGCGCATGCTAGCCACAATATTTAAAGTTTGCACTCCGTGGGCACTCCTTATGTTTCGAAGCTGTCGTTGAGCCTCCAATACCACATGCTCTCCTAATAAATCTGACTCTAGCCCTTGACTGAGCCGACCGATAAACACGTTACTGCGGTGTGGATTTGCCAGTAGAGCCGCTGCAACAACTTGCCTTGCCGAAAAAGTTGCCGTAAAATTAACGGCAATACCCGCTTTCTCTAGCTCCCGAGCTATCACAAAACAGTGGGGGAAGTGCGGTGTAAAAGGAACTTTGACAAAACAATTGGGATTGCTAGTGTGCAGACACCACCCCGCTCTAAAGGACTCTTCCATGCTGGCAGCTAGTCCCGTATGCAATTCAAGGCTAATTTCCCATCTCCTATCCACTCCATATCTCTCGGTGGTTTCTATCCCTATTCTTCCATTAAGGATAGTATAAAGAATGCTAGCAGCTTTAGAAAGACTTAAGGAAGGAGTAGCCTTTTTTAGCTCTTTTATCCATGCTTCGAGGCTTTCCTGTGAACCTTCTCTGCAGAAGCTATCGAAAATTTTTGCTACAAGCGGCTGATTGGTAGTATTGCCATCGATTTCTGCATTGTAAACACACTGGTCTTGGTCTTCAGAAAAAACGACAAGATCTGAAAGTTCTTTAAAATCAGCGGTATCAACATAAATATGGCTGGTGCCCACTTTTTTGAGTGCCTGCAATAGAGGATGGGAAATATACCTGACTGCTTTTTTCAATCTGTTTTTACCTCGCACCCGTTCAATAATTTCAAGAGCCGTATTTTCTAAAGGTGTAAGGTAATCTGTAATATTTTTTGTTTTCATAGTTCTCCTTTTTCAGGGATAAGTAAACAGAATAGAAGAGGGTTAGGAAACACCCTTAAAAGAAGATACCCAGACAGAGCGACTAGAAAAGTAAATATTTCTTTTTTTCTTTATAGATTTCGAAAAGATATTATATAAATTTTCATTTGCATTTTTAACGATCTTCCATTTTAGTTAGATTCTTCAATTTGGACTTATGAAAGCAATCATACAAACAGGGGGAAAGCAATACTGGGTGAGTGAAGGAGAACAATTCCCAATCGAATTGCCCCGTCAGCAACCTACCCAAGAGAATACGATTAAAATAGAGGAAGTTCTCTACGTGGAGGATGGGAAAAGAAGGCAAGTCGGTACTTCCTTTGTTCCTGGTGCCTCGGTTGAATTAGAATGTATCTCTGAAATAAAGGCACCTAAGGTTGTGGCCTTTAAATTCCGTCGCAGAAAAGGCTACCACCGAACCGTGGGTCACAGACAAAAACTTTTACTTGTCAAAGTTAAAAAGATCCATTATCCAGCTGACAATCAGTAACCCTTTACACCTGGAGAGGTTTTTATGGCTCACAAAAAAGGTCAAGGCAGTACAAGAAACGGTAGAGATAGTCATAGTAAAAGACTAGGCATAAAAGAATACAGCGGAGAAATTGTTAAAGCTGGCCATATTCTTTTACGACAGCGGGGAACAAAATTTCATCCAGGGAAAAACGTTGGCATAGGAAGAGATTTTACCCTCTATTCCCTTGTGGACGGCAAGGTTTTTTGGGATGGACAAAGAAGAGTGGTTCATGTCAAACCGCTGAGGGAACTCACTTGATCCCATCCTTTCTACCTTCTTTTTCCTCTTTTTTTTGCTATAGTATTATAAAACCTCATTAATTGATTAACATGTTTACTGATTATGTGCGGATTTTAGCCAAAGCGGGAAAAGGAGGTAATGGCTGCGTTAGCTTTTGTCAAGAAGCCTTTCGTCCTCATGGAGGGCCCGATGGCGGAGATGGCGGTAAAGGGGGTGATGTTATCTTAAAAGTCAACCCTCAAGTTTCGGATCTAACCCCATTCTTCTTTTCCCCACACCAGTTTGCAGAAGATGGGCAAGCAGGCAAAGGCAAAAAAAGAAAGGGGAGAGATGGGAAAAACCTTGAGCTAGAGATACCTCCAGGAGTTGTTGTTTACCGGCTACCAGCAGACCACCTGCTCCATTCCTCCACAGACCTCTTGCCTATTCCCAAACCCGGAGAGCCGATGGATAAAATGGTCGAACTGCTGGAACCTGGCATGCGTTTTATCCTTTGCAAAGGGGGAAGAGGCGGAAGAGGTAATTTTCAGTTTCGAAGTCCTATCAATCAAGCTCCACGCTATGCAGAGGAAGGAGAGGAAGGGGAATCAGGCCAGTTTCTTCTCGAACTAAAAACTATTGCTGATATCGGGTTTTTGGGAATGCCTAATGCAGGCAAATCGACGTTACTTTCTAAGATTTCGAGTGCAAAACCAAAAATAGCGCCCTATCCTTTTACTACAATCAGGCCTCATGTAGGCATCGTTAGTTATGAGGATGGTTTAAGAATTTCCTTTGCCGATATTCCAGGACTCATCCAAGGAGCGCATTTAGGAAAGGGTCTTGGATTTTACTTTCTTAGACACATAGAAAGATCCCGTATCCTCGTCTATGTGCTTGACCTTGCTGATCAGATGACAGACTCAATATCTGTCTTCTACATGCTGCAGGAAGAAATTAAAAAATATAATAAAAAACTATTAGAAAAGCCTTTTATTGCTGTGGGAAACAAGATAGATCTCCTACCTATTGATAATGCCAAACAACAAGCCTATGTGTTTGAACAAAAAACTGGCTATCCATTATTGCCCCTATCCGCTCGCGAAGGCAGCGGGATCCATCAGTTCCTACAACAATGTCGAGAAATGGTCTTATTAGCAAGACAATCATTTCCTTCTTCAAAAATCGAGCTTTCTACCTTACAATAAAGCAGTTGCTCTTTAAAATATGACAGAAAGAATCTCCACCGGCTTAATCCTTTATGGACTAACCCTCCTCATTCTTGGGTTCGTAGGGTATTTGTCTAATCCCCAAAAAGCTAAAACTTCTCTTTTCAGTGGAGGAGGCATGGGCGTTCTTTCTATACTCCTTGGCTACTTTTCTAAACTGCCTTTGGTATTACCTATTTCTTTTATCCTTATTATCCTCTTTAGCCTTATGTTATTGTGGAGAGCAGTCATAACTTGGAAATTGGTACAAGCTGGAAACAAAAACAAACTCTTTGCTGCTTCTCTTCTTTCCATAATGCTCTTCATCTCTCTGTTAACACTCGGCTACCTATACATAGCCCAAAAATAAAATGGTTTTTCATCTTAGAGACTAAAGTTAAGGACTTTTTTATCAGTTCTCTCAAAATATCTTTTGATTAAAAAAAGCCATTTATAGCATTTTTTTAGCCAGCACGGCTATATGCCACATTGCTGCCATTTCCTAAAGCTTCCAATTCAGCTCTTTTTCTTATAAGTCTTCTTCTTTTGATCATCTCTTTGAAAAGGGTTCCATTTGAAATGTTTTTAATCTGTTAAAGCCGTTCTGTCAGACTTACTCGTTCCTGCTCAGAGAGGAACAAAGCTAACTTCCTGCTTCACAGAGGACAGTTTTACCATCGTCATGCAACGCCGGCCAGAGCTTTTTTCTCCACCGGCTTCACATTTGGCAGAACTCGCCATAGGGCCGTTTAGGACGGACAAACCATGCGTCATGATATTCTTGGCCCCATTCACCTCCCGGTCGTGGATGCTTCCACACTCCGGGCATACCCACTGGCGAATGGTCAGCGGCAGTGTTTCCTGGACCCTCCCCCATGCCGAACAGCTCTTGCTGGACGGAAACCAGCGACCAGCGACAAGCACCAAACCACCACCCCTTTCTGCCTTGTATTCCAGTTGTCGCCGAAACTCGAAGAAACCCATGTCGGATAGAAAGCAGGCAAGATTACCGGTTCTTCTCCATGCTGCCCACTTTCAGCTCTTCGACAAGCACGCGGTGAAATCATCGCCTGAGCCGTGAGGTGAGCTTGTGTAAGCCCTCCTGCCGGATGTTGGCAATACGGGCATGGAGCTTGGAGAGTCGGACTCTGGCCTTTTGGGCATTTCCCGATAGGGGCAACCGCAAGCCTTTGGGAATCGGTGTGTGGTCCGCAAGGCCCAACGTCTTCCTGGCCCCCTGGTGTTTACGCAAGAGACTGCAAGACAGTCGCCCCAATCGCTTGAGCAAGGCCCTGTGCGGCTTAGGACCGATTACCTTTTCTTTTTGTGGAGAGTGTTGCCATGGCCGATACCCCCAAATCCACCCCGGTCGCGCCTTGGTTTTCAGCGGGACGCATGGGGATAGCGTCGGCAGCGACGGTGATGCTGATAAACCACCGGTCCGCCATCCGGGAGACGGTAGCGGAGATGAGCTTGCCCCTAAAACGCAACGCCTCCTGCATCCGTACCCACCCCAGATGGGGGATGCGGATGCGGCGGCCGTCGAGGGAAAACTGGTCATTGGTCAGGGGAAAACGGTCATCCACCCCCTTCTTGCGGAACTTCGGATACTTTGCACGCCGCAGCCAGTTGGATGATCGCCATCTGTGGCGCGTTCTTGCTGCCTTCCAGCATCCACGGGAACTGTTCGCGCTTGATGGCGTTCAATTGGCGGCGCAAGGACTGCTGCGAAGGTTTGGGTAGGTTATGGTC
>Ga0272448_1000584_pt1 | contig 55898 bp, 23 predicted proteins | sample YNPCB0191_FD_202220 | JGI IMG/M metagenome (GOLD analysis project Ga0272448, IMG submission 202220) | Hot spring sediment microbial communities from Yellowstone National Park, WY, United States - YNP-CB-019-1 | ecosystem: Environmental > Aquatic > Thermal springs > Hot (42-90C) > Sediment... | reverse complement strand
GCTTCTGGCAAAAAGAGCGCTTAAGGATATTAGCTATTTTAAAAAACATCTCACTCCATGCAGGCATATACACCTCTGAGGCCATTGCTAACCTAAATAACTTCCTTACTGACCCAGCAATCCAGACTGCCTTAGGCAAGGGTGGCTTCTGGCAAAAAGAGCGCTTAAGGATATTAGCTATTTTAGAAAACATCTTACTCCATCAAAATAGATACACCCCTGGCGCTACTGCCGAGCTTAGGTCTATTGTAACAAAAGAAGATTACGGCTTAACTAATTTTATTTTTGTCTGTTTGCCTGCTGACTTAAAAAATAGTCTGGCTGAACAAGAAAAACCATCCTCAAGGCACTTCTTTTCCTTAGAAGAGATGCGGCCTTTTCTTAGGCTGGGGATACTGGTTAGTTTAGACCAGGTTCCCTTAAGGAATATCCTGCCAAAGTTTATCTCTAAAGAAGGAAAAATTGACATTTTAGCTCATCCTTTCTCAGTAGCCATGGGCTTAGCTGATGTAAAGGCAAAGGAAGTTTTGCCCAAAGGTTCTTGTTTATTAGAGGAGTATCCTTTCCACAGAAGGCCTGTAACGGAAGCCAGCCTTTCAACCATCTTTTCTTTAGAAAATCTTGGGATGCAAAGACCGTTTGTTGCCGGCCGCAACTTAGTAAGTCGTGCTTCCCGCCAAGAATGCCTTGTCTTGAAACTAATGCGTAGAAGCGAAAATCCCTCAGACTTTAACCTTGAGCCGTGGCTTTATGGACAGTTAAGCAATATCCAGCCAAGGCGTTATCGCGGTATTATCCCTCTTCCGCTAAAACCTCAAGGAGCACAAGAAGGGGTGTTTCTGGTTAAGATTCCCCAAGGCGTAGTTAATGAGACAGCAGCCGACCTTATCCAGAGAGAGGATTTACTCGTAATAGATAACTTTTGTCTTGGCTTTGCCTATCGGGTAAAAAAGGATTATCTGGATTATGCCCAAAGGCCAACAAGACAAGACGTCTTGGCTTGGTTTGAAAATCTGGCTTATCTGGGTCGAGACCATGGAATCCTTATGACAGAGTTGCTTTCGCTGTTCCATGACTATAATGACAGACGCTCATATCAACTTACTTTCGTGCCAGCAGGCTGCATCGATAATCTGGATGAACACCTTCAATACCCTAACCTCAGGGCCAAAGGCACAGTGGCTGATTTCTTTGCTGGCCACCTGGGAGAAGATCTTTTTTCATCCCTGAGGAATCAAATATTTCAACTTATTCTTTTTATTAGCCAGCGGCTTGAAAAGGCAAATGTAAATGAAATAGAATTAGCTAATTTCATAGAGAAGGGGATTCAAATACATAGCGTTATCTGGCTGGGTAAGACTCCCGAACTCCTTAAAAAAATTGACTACATATACTACGCCCGGCATATCCTTGACGGCCTAAAGCACAAGCAGGGAGAAGGAAAAACTGACTTAGGCGAAGATAATGGGCCATTATCTATCCATGGCTTAGCAGATTTAGCCGGCTTTATCGCCCTGTGTTATTTGGCAGAAATTAGAGACAGCTCTAATGGGCGTATCTTGTTGGCAACAGAGCCATTACAAAAGAGGAGTGCTGCCAAGACATCTGCTGTCGCTATGCTTCCCGGTGTGGCGCGCTCTTTTGTGGAATGGGTGGCGCGGCGCACCGCGCACAGTGGAAGCCAGGCTTGGAAATCCAGCCGCATTAACCGAATGCTTGTGCAGCTGGCCTTGTGGGTAATGTTTATCAAGGCCTTTATTGAGCAGCTGCAGCTGCTTTTTGGCTATCCTTGGGAAAGGTTCAAAGCCAGGCATCCTGAAGAAGACCAAGCCTACCTCGATTCTCTTCGTCCCCAGATTGATTTTAGCTCCAATCCAGAACTGCGCTTTATCCTTTCAGTAGTTAACCATTATAAGAATAATAAAAATTGGCTCTTTACCGGCAAAGGCGCCTTGGCGATGGCGGAAGATTCACTCTCCAGAAATACTAATCTTGTTTCTCAAAGCAAAACACAAGGATTATTACTGCTGGGAGGGATGGCGATAGTGTCTATTTTACCTCTAGTGGTTTGGTGGATATGGCATATCCCTTTAAGCCAAGGGATGATTTTTGTTTTGGCTTTTGCTATTTGGTTTTTATTGTCTTGGTTTGTACACTTGAATCCCTGGGGTAAGCGGAATGTTGAACAAGTTGAATTAGGAAGTATAATTGTTGCGTTCTTGCTGTTTTTTGCTTCTAACTTTTTAGCTAAGAAAGGCGGGTCAATTAATTTTTTTGGTCTCAATATTGCTTCAGGAATACTTTATGACTTTGACCATGCTGTACTTGATTCCTTCTTAGCCCAGCGGGCAGCAGATATTGGTGGTGGAATTATGTATACTCTAATATTGATTATAATGAGGGCGGTTTTGACAAAGCATTATTCAGTAGCAGGCATATTACGACCAGCTGCCCTCATCTGGTTTTTAGGGCTTTATTATGAATATCTACAGGCTAAAATATCTGGGAAATTTGATATTTTAGATATGTTGGCTTATTCTTTGGGAATTTTAACTACAGTTGTTATACAACTTGCTAGGTTACAGGAAATGATACGTAAGTATAGGGAATATCGTTGCTCAATCGCTTCGGCTATTGAGCAAGAAAGCACGATGCGTAATCATTCGTCAGTGAAGGGTTCTAAAAAAGGTACAACCTCTGAGAACCCTGGAGATAATAAAGGTGGGGCAAGAAAAGGAAGGAAAGATTTTTCGGGTTCATCACCAGCTATGCTGCCGGGATTAAGGCGTAAACAGGTGGAGTTTTTGGCGCAGAAATTGGTTTGGGTTGTAGCTGGGATAGGAGGGGCGTTTTTAGGTTGGAAATTAGGTTTTTGGTTCGCAGTATTTGGATTTTTGCTAGGGTTGGCTTTACCGATTGTCTGGGCAGCAGTTCTTATTTACAATCAAGCTGAAGAAGAAGAGACCTTACGCGTTTTAAAAGGTTGGAGCAGTGAAGATTTTGCCCGGGCGCATAATTACCCTGTTGGTAGTCCGCAGTACGAGCAGCTGTTACGTTTTGCCCAAAAGACTGACTGGCGAGATACAGAAAAGAATTCCCATTTCCTTAGAGTCCGTAGACACTTCTGGTATAACCTTAAGCAGTTTCTTTCTGGTAAAAAGGCTGCTTGGGCCATCTGGTATTCTCCAACAAATAGGGATTTAAGCAATACTTCTCAACCATTATCCACAAGGTATCCTGACTGGTATATGCTTAAGCTACTTAAAAGATGTGCTAAAGGTGATATCAAGGCTAAAAATGAGTGGGTGCGTATAGCCAATGAGGTCAAGGCCTTGCTTAAAGAAAAAAAGATTAAACCGGCCAAGCCCCATTTATTAATGGTTGAGGATAGATTTTCTAATATTGTGGCTGAGGTAAATCAAGGGATGTATATTGTGGATGCCTTAACTGAGGCAGTGCGCTGTCTTAAATGTGGAAAACCAGCTTGTAAACAAGGCAGGGATAAGGCACCAGAAGAGGAAAGGGGAGGTTGTCCCGTTGGATTGAATATCCCTGAATTTATCCAGGCCTTTGTTGAAGGTGATATTAAAAAGGCATATTGGATTTTGATGCGCGATAATCCCTTACATCGGATTACTTCCCGGGTTTGCCCACAGGATAGACAGTGTCAGGTTTCCTGCTGCTTGCATAAGTTGCAGCCGATATCTATTGGCCAGTTAGAGCGGGCAGTAGGAGATATCTACCATAGCTTATTCGGTCAGCCCACCTTAGAAGATGAGATTGCCCAAGGTTTAATTAAGAATATTTCTCCGTCTGAGGATTATCCAATAGCCCTTATTGGCTCAGGGCCAGCTTCCTTGGCAGCTGCAGTTTTCTTGCGCCGGTTAGGATACACTAAGATATATATCTTTGAGGCCTGGCATAAGGCAGGAGGGGTTTTACGCTATGGAATACCTCCTTTTCGGCTTCCGCGGGAGGTGTTGGATAGCGTGATTAAATATGTTGAGTCTTTGGGGGTTATGATTATTACCGATTGTGCGGTGGGAACCACTATTACCATAGAAGATTTAAAGAGTATGGGCTTTCAGGCGTTTTTCTTAGGCACAGGCGCAGGCTTTCCCCAGTTTCTCAATGTAAAAGGCGAGGAGTTAAACCATGTTATTTCTTCAAATGAATTCTTAACCCGATGCAACCTTATGGGAGCGCATTTGGAAGATTACGATACACCAGTCAAGGTGGGTAATAGGGTGGCGGTTATTGGAGGTGGCAATACTGCTATGGATGCTGCGCGTTGGGCAAGGCGTTTGGGCGCAGAGGTATTTATTATTTACCGGCGGAGCAAAGATGATATGCCAGCGCGTAAAGAAGAGATAGAGCATGCTGAAGAAGAAGGGGTAAAGATTGTAGAGCTTACCTTACCTGTTGAGTTTTTAGCTAAAGGCCAGGATGTTGAACATATCAGGTGTCAACGAATGCAATTGAGTAGTGAAGTAGATAAAAACGGCAGACGTAAGGTTGTTAAAACTGAAGAAAAATTTATCTTTAGTGATGAGCAGGGCCAGCCCCTTGTTTTTAGTGCCGTGATAGAGGCGATTGGAAATAAGCCGAACGCTATGCTTGCAGAACAGCTGGGTTTAGAGACTGAAAAATATTTAATTAAAGTTAATCCTGATACTGGCCAGACCAGCAGTAGGCCTGATATCTTTGCCGGCGGAGACTCTATCCGCGGTGGGGCGACAGTAATCTTGGCTATGGGAGATGGAAAAAAGGCAGCCACGGGAATCGATAAGTATCTGCAAGGCCTGGAGAAAGAAGCCATTCAAGAGAATGAAAGGGAAGCCCAAGAAAATTGGCGGGTTTTAGATAATTATAAGCAGTGGTTTAAGGTAGAAAAGACAACTACCCTGGTTTATGATTTTGAACGCAAGGCAAGGGTAAGAGAAATTAAGGTCTGGGCGCCATTAATTGCCCAGAAGGCTAAGCCAGGCCATTATGTTTTAGTAATGGCAGAGGAAAAAGGAGAGCGTGTACCTTTAACCATAAAAGACGCAGACCCCCAAACTGGAGTTATAACCTTGGTAGTGCAAGAGGTGGGTTTATCTACCTATAAGCTGGGTGCATTAAACAGGGGTAAAAGGATTTATAGTATTTTGGGTCCTTTGGGGGTTCCAATTAAGATTGAGAGGCTTGCTGAAGGTAAAACCTTGGTTATTGTTGCTGGCGGAGTGGGCGAGGCGCCTTCTTATCCCATAGCCAAGGCGAATCACCAGATGGGCAATAAAGTAACTGTTATTTTATCCGCGCGCAGGAGCGAGTTTTTGTTTGGATTAGAGGAGATGAAAAAAGTTTCTTCGCAGTTATATGCAGGTGCGGATAGTTTTGTAAATAACAAACCAGAATTCTTTGCCTTAAGGACCCTGGGAGAAATCTTAGCTGACCCTGCCAGCCGGCAAAATATCGCTTATGTTTTGGCTATTGGGCCGTTGCCGATGATGCGCGCAGTCTATGAGCTCTGCCAGCCCTATGGTATAGAGGTAGTTATTAGCGATAATATGATTCGTTTGTGTGGGTTGCAGATGTGCGGGGCCTGTCGGTTTTTTATCAAGGATAAAGACGGAAATAATCGGGCATCCTTTACCTGCCAAGAAGGACCCAAGTTTTTGGCAAGCAAGGTTAATTGGGATGTCTGGGCAGCTAAATTACGGGCGCACCGTACACATGAGGATAAGGTACGTAAGGAATACTACGCTTTTTCTAAACACCCATTGGGTGCTTTAGGTTGGTGGTTGCGTTGGAGGCTGATTTATCCTTTAGACAACAAAAGGATAACTGTTAAGTCTGAGGAGCTAAAAATCCGGATAGTTGGAAAAGGGCAGAAGTTAAAAAGGGATGAAGGAGGAAATTCTGCCAGAGCAAATAACCAAGGCAATACCCAGCAAATTTCCATTTTTGGCTCATTGGTAATGGCAGTAATTTTAGTTGCTTCCTCTTTGGTTTTCTGGGGGGTGGGTATAAAAATAGTCAGTTACTTTATTCTGGCTGGAGCGGGGAAGTTATTTTTGGATGCGGTTGTATTGGGTGCGCTTGGCTGGTATAGAAAAAGGAATAACCAAATAACTAAAAAAGAAGGTAAATCATACAATCTGATTGCTTTGCTTAAGGGTTTTCAGAATACATCCGGGGCAGTAGCTGAAGTTACCCGACAGGGGAAATTGGCGGTAAATAAAGCTCTTTTTGCATCTCTGCCGCAGTGGTTACAGAAGTTGTTGTGGTGGTGGATTGTCTTTCCACATGAGGTGGTGCATCTTAAAGGGCGCCTACCCTTACAGATAAGGGCGAATTCCTATTTTGCCCGAATTTATAACGAGTTCTTTGCGTATCTTTCCCAAGGGATGCCGATTGTGGGCTTATATCTGGCTGGGCCAGTAACGCAGGTTTTTACCGCAGCCTTATTTCAGGCCATTGCTACTTTGAATATAAAGGCAGTAAGTCAAGGTGAGAGCACATTTTATCTTACCTATTGGATTTACCTTTTTGATTTAACCTGGATTCTACTTTTGGCTTTGCCGCTTTGGGGCGGGAGGCAAAGAGTAGTTTCTCTGTGGAATGGCTTAGATAAAACCCATCAAGGAATAGTTGTAGCCGTTTCTTTGGCTAATCTATTACTTACCTTGATTATTTACTACATCCTGCCGCAGATGAGCGCGGCAATGGTCATTGCCCTGAAACAATTGCATATACTTCCTTCCACGCTTTTGTCTATGCTGGTTTTAAAAGAAAAGCAGGACCTAGGGCGTAAGTTTCTTTCGATAGGGCTTATTTTTTCTCTCTTGGCTTTTATGTTTAGCTGTGAGCCAATTATTGCCGGAAGTTTTGTTTTGGCAGGGGTAGCTATGGGGTTGTGGCAGTCAGTGCCAGGGTTTCTGGTTCGCCGGTTGCTTAATGATGCACCTCAGGCAAAAGACCTTCCCTTGCCTGTATTGCTTTTGAATTACGCCTTGACCATAGCAATGGTTATGCCAATAACAACCGTATTTTCTCAAGCAGGTATAGGCCATTTATTTATTTATCCTTCTTTGTCGAGTCTGGGACATTTTGCCGTAGCAGGATTTTTCTTTGTTTCTACATTTGTTTTGCTATGGCGCGCCTTTAGTGTAAGGCATTATGATTTGGCCAAGGTGGCCTTGGGGATTTCTTCCTCGTCAATGATGTCTGCCCTTATTGATTATATTATCCTTGGCGGTAAGCCTTTTATTTCTCCCTTTTGGCCGGTTTGGAGTGGTGGCATAATTTTTGCCTGTTGGTTTGGGGCCAAAAGAGTAAGTATTCATTCAGTTTTACCAGCTTCAAAGTTGAGTAGACAAGCTACTGAACCTACCAATTTAAGATGCAAAGTTTGCAGTGTTGCGCAGGCCAAAGGGAAAACAGATTCTTCGCGCAAGCTCTTAGGTTGGCTTCCTTATATCTTTAGCTTGATTAAGGAATACGGCTTAAAAGGGGTAAGCTATCTTATAAAAGAGGACTTAAATATAATCTTGGCCTTCATAAAAGAGTATGGTTTAATCTTAGGTCCTCCTTTGGCTTTATTGCGTCCTGTTGCCACCTCCCAAACCCAAGACCCTGCCTTTAAGCATCTACCTTCTTTACATCAAAGAACAATAACTGCCCACGAAGAGGTCCACCGAAAAAGAAAGGCTGAATTGGATGCATATAGGGAGGAGTTAAATATAATAACTTTAGAACAAATCAAACTTACCGGCTGGATGCTGCAAAACAAAACCATTACCGGCTCTTTAATAGCAATATTTGGGATTAGCGTTTTGGCTTTACTTATTCATACCTTTGTGTCGTCATTAGGAAGTCATCTTTTGGAGTTAAGCTTGCAACTACTTAATCTGGTTAAAGGGCTTAGTGTTTTAGAACAATTATCAACTTTGTTCTTGGCGTTTCCGTTGGTTGTTGGTGCAGTTGGCGATAGAGTTGAGGGAACCGTTTCTGAAATAAATTCTGTTGACACTAAGACTAAAGAACCAAAACACTTGGATATTAGGTGTGTGTGTTTTGCTATTGGAAATGTGCTTACGCTGTTTGATAACAACAAGTTCGCAGAAGACCTTGCCCGGTATTCGAATCTGTCTGCTAAAGAGAACGTTGGAAAATACAGGGATTCGCGATTGCGAAAAAAATCCAACTTAGGAGAGATCGGAGATGAGCAAATTAGTGATGAATTATTTTTGCAATTTTACAACAGAAATGGATTTTTCATGCTTGTGCAACTAGCCTTGTGGGTGATATCCACCAAGGCCTTTGTTGAACAGTTACGAATACTTTTGGGTTATCCTTGGGAGAGGTTCAAAGCCCGGCATCCTGAAAAAGACCAAGCCTACCTTGAGTCTCTGCGTTCAGAGATTGATTTTAGCTCCAATCCAAAACTGCGCTTTGTCCTTTTAGTAGTTAATCATTATAAGAATAATAGAGCCTTTTTCTTTAATGGAGGAGCTTTGGCAATGGAGAGGTCATTTGTAGAAGATAAAGGTTACTTAACTTGGCAAGTTAACAGACGAGAAACTACCCCCAGGAGAGAGCCGGTACGTATCCCCAGGATAGTGCCTAAGCCAGCGCCTAAACCGCTTCCTCAACCAGCACAGCCACAGCCTAAGCCGCGTCCGCATAAACCAGAAAAAGTACCAGCTGAAAATCGGGAGACCTTTAAAACATTATTCTGGCATCCGATTACTTCAGCTGGAATGGCTAATGCAGCAAAAATGTATCCAGACGTAGCAAAGGAATTTGAAAAGTTAGCCGAGGTTTTAGGAGTTTTAGAAGAACATCTCGCCGATTCCGGAAAAATCGTCAGCCCGGCAGTAGTTGCGTATCATCAGGGTGATAAGATTAACTGGAATCTCACTGCGGAGGAAATGTCAAACATTCTTCAGGAAGAAGGATTTGACCAAAAGACTATTGATTTGGTTACTGATCAGATTGAAATTCATGAATCCTTTGCTACTGAAGAAGAAGCAATAAAAATGCAATATGCGTTTTTGTTACTCAGGGGTTTAGAAAATGCTGCTTATATTGATATGAATTTAAGGAGAACTGAGCAAGTTGGGCCACAAGCAGCTTCAATAATTAACATCTTAAAAGAAGGCATCCAAAAAACTACTTCTCGTAATCTGCGCTATAGGATTGCCGTTCTTTTAAGCAAAATGGGCTCGCCAGGGCTTCTTGCTTTATTTGAAATTTTAGAAAATGCTGCAAAACATAATGATAAGCGCTCTAAGGATGTGGTTTATTGTGTTAGTGAGGCCATAGGTAAATTTGGCCCTGCAGGCACTGTTGCTTTATTGCTTAAATATCCTTTGGCGCAGGCAGTAACTTTGGGAGCAAAGATTTATCCAGGGGGTAATGAGCATAGAAGGGTATTTGAGCCTACAACCGATGCCTCTAAACTGGCTAGAGAGATTAAGAATTATCTTACCAAAAGTGGTGAGCTACAGGTATCAGTGGGGTTTGATTTAGGCAAGGGCCCAGATAGTCAAGAAGTAAGATTTATTGCCTTGGCTTTATTTATTGCTTCCACAGATATAGAGAATTTTCGAGCCTTAGCTAAAGCACCTCAAAGAGACCTAGATGCTAGCTATGGTTTGGTAATTGGAGGAATTGTTGTAAAACCGATTGCTTACTATAACCGGCAAAATCGACGCTTGGACTATTTATTGCCAGTTTCTAAAGATACCTCAGAAGGGAATTTAAAAGAGTTAATTCTTAGCATCCAGATGTTGAACTTAGGTCTTATTTTAAGCCGGGGTGCAAGGAGTTACGCCAGGCAGTTTGGGACAAAGCACCCTATAATTACTGGTCAGGCAATTAAGATTATTATAGCCTATGAAGAATTTGTTGAAAAGCTGATAAAGTTACTGAGAAGATTTAACTCCCAGCTTAATAAAGAGGCAATTTATCATGTGCCAGGCCAGGATGAAGAGCATAAAGAGAGAATTTCCAGCTGTGACTACTTATTGGAAGAAGCCATATATCCGGATAAGATTTGGTTAGCGGATTTAGGTGTTAGTAGAGAGGAAAATAGGATTATTTGGCATAATCTTCTTTCCTATCTAAGGACCCACGAAGCACTAATGCTCAACCGGCAGAAAAAAAATGATTCAGGTGAGGCTATAGGTGATATCTTTATTCAAGAGATAAGAAACCTTCTTTTTGATACCTACAAAACAATTGAGGAGATTGCCAACTCTGCTCCAGAAAGCTATCCTAATAATCTCGAGCTGCCTCCTGAGAAAGATCTCTTTCTTGACCCAGCGTATCCCGAATATACCTTAACGTATGCTAAGAAAATGATACAAGTTCTCCGAGAAAAAAGGATAACTCTCAAAGAATTACCCAATCCACAAGGAATTGCCTGGTATTTTTCAGGTGGAAAGACTACTGATATTAATAGTCTTTTAGGTCCAGACCGAACCATTCTTCCTGACCGCTCGCAAAGCGGACATTTACAAGAAGATGTAGAACGCCATATTAATGGCTCAGGAGGAATAGTGCATATCTTAAGCAAGAATGAGATTAGCGATTGGGAGCAGAGAAAAGACATTATGGATGGTATCCGCATAGCTGCAAGAAACTTATGTATTGAGGAGGTAACTGTTGTAGAGCTTTTAAAGAAAAGGGGAGTGCACTTTGCCAATGCCCCAAATAGTTGGGATAGGAAAAAGACCCGAGCTTTTGGTGCTGCCATAGGGGTTTTACGCCAAGGAAAGAAAGAGGAACCCGTAATTATCCTTCCCAGTAATACCTCTCCTGGAGTTATCGCCCACGAAATCCAAGCCATTTTAGTTCCGGTAACGCATGAGTTAAATAAAATGATTGATGATGCAAAAGGTAGTTGGAGCAAACTTCCTGTCTGGCTACAAGATTTAATTCGTCAGGCAAGAGATGAAGCAAAACGAGGAATTTTTGGTTTAATCGTTGACCCCAGAGCAGAAGAAAATTGGTCAAAGAATGGGCAAGGAAGCAAGATGCAGCCCGAGGTTAAAGAAGATTTTATTTTTTATCTTAGAGAATTAATAGATAGATTTTTCGGCAAGGATTATTGGATTGATTTTCAATTAGTCGCAGATAATAAGGTCGACGTCATTGTCCGACATAATCTCAAGGGTAAGTTTAGAAGGGGTTTTAGTGAAGGGGGCTTTCGTATTGTTCCTCAGTGGGGACTGTACGACTTGAGGATGGTAACGCCACACCTTCCCAGTGGTAAAGGATTGGGACGGGCTTTTATTATTCTGGCTTTAATTCTTAGATATGGATGGCAGAATAAACCCTTAATTTTTTCTTGCGAGCAGACCACCCCTGCCTTGGTTAAGAGCTTGTCTTTAGTGAAAGGGATTAGGATTGAGGTTCAGCCAGAGTTTGACTTAAGAAAAAGATATGATGCTGGTGCGGGATTTGATATTAACGTTGAAATTCCAGCCATTGACCTTAAGGTTTATAACGATATTCTCCAAAGAAACGAGAAAAATCGCAGGGCGCATCTAAGGCAGTTTGAATTGTCGCTTGAGGCCTGGGATAATCCTAAACCGCAAAGCCGCACTCAGCTTAACCAAATTGTTTCCCAAGCCAAGGAATTCCTTGAGGGTATCGGACTTGCCCCTACGCCTTTGGTATATTTAGCCCGGTTGAGCCAGAATTTTGGCAAGTTGGTTTTCTTAAAAGATGAGTCCCAACGGCCTACTGCCAGTTTTAAGCTACCGGGGGTTTTGTTTGAGGTCTACAAGGTAATCCAGAAGCGGTTGCTTCAGGTTAAAGCTAATCCTGAGTTAGCTAAGAGGAGTTTTTATCTGGTTACTCAAACTATGGGTAACCACGGTATTGCGATGATTAAGGCCATAACTATGTTGATTAAGAGGTATCAGCAAGAAGAACCTGGTTACCAAGAATTTTTTGATTTATTAACCCCAGTAGTATTTACAGTCAATAATCTTGCTTCAGCTAAGGCGAACGCCTTAAAGGAGGCCATGCTTGAGTATCATTTGTTGGTTGGTAGGCAACAGGGTTTCATATTTAGAGAATACCGAGATTATCCTTCCGCAAGATTTGCCCGGGAAAAATTTATCAAAGAGCATCCTGGCGATGCGGTGTATATAGAGCACGCTGGTTTAGAGATTATGGCAGGTTATAGTTGGATAGGGCAAGAGATTATTCAGCAGCTTGAAGGCATTGGCATAAAAGGTAAAGATGTAGTTTTAATAGTTCCAGTAGGAGCTGGTGGGCCATTAGGGGTTATTGCGGGAGCAAAACTTGCTGAGAATGAACAAAAAAGCATAAAAGGGATAGTGGTGGAAAGTATTTCTTTTGGCGCCTTGGTGCGCAGCCTTAAAAAAGGAAGGTTAGAGAAAAATTGGTCTTGTCCTTGTCAGGTAGTTTGGATAAAAGGCCACCCTTATATCTTTGAGGATGGAATAGCTGTAGATGGTCCAGGGCCATTGGCTTTGAAGATTGCTCAAGGCATAGCTGATGCTGGGGTAACCGTAGATGTGCAAGAGGCATTTGTAAGGAGTGCGCCACTTCTTTACGCCAGTTTATCATCTATTACCCGAAACCCTGCCAGCGTTATCGGTGGCACAACTGCCTTGACTGCCGAGGTGTTGTTTGAATACCCAGATTTATCTATTTTAAAACAGGCTGAGGTAGTTGTGCTTTTAGGCACTGAGGGAAATATACCCGCTGAGATCAAAGAGGAGATTGCCCGGCGAGCTGAATCTTTTGTCTTTGACCGCTGTTTAGACGGCAAAAATGACCAAGAAATCTTGCGTAAGCGCCAAGAGTTGGTAGAAGAAGCAATGTCGTCAGGTAAGGCCAAAAGGTTGCCTAGAGATTTTAGATTTAATGATCGGATATTTTTTATTCCCAATCAGATATGTTATTTAGCCAGCTTGTTTAACATCTTACTTTCACAAGGTAAGTTAGAGGTGTGGGTGGTGCCTGAAACTTTCAATATTGGCGGAGGTTTTATTGGCGATGATGGCAAAATTTATATTCAGGAAGGGAAAACTGAATATAATGGCGTGAGTTTTGATTTTTCAGAGAAACTACTTCATGAATTTCTGGCACGAATAGGTTTTCTACACGAAGTGGCAATGGAGCTTACCTATGCCTTTCATTATGGGGCCGTTATAAATGCAATTACCAAAATATACTGCCACACCTTTGCTGATTTAAATGATTTACCGCCAGTCTCTGAACTTTCAGATCGGGCAATGGATGGCATTGAGTCAAAGAAGCCTAGTGATTTACAGAAGGATTGGCTTGATAAAATTAAACCCGCGGATTACGATTGCGCGATATGTCTTGTGCCAGATGAGACTATAGGAGATTTTGGCTGGGTGAGCCCTCAGGTAAGGCATTTTGTTGAGGCCTGGAGGAAAGAGGGTGAAGGTGTTTCTCTTTTTGTAGGCGACTGCGTTTTGCCGCCGCAGATTTTTGTAGACAAGATTTTAAAAGTATCAAAACTTAAAGGTTATCAGCTTTATAAAGTTGCTTACGATAAAATAATGCAGCCTTCGGCGCGCTTAAAATATAAGGAGTGGTTTGAAAAAGAGTTGTTGCCTGTGCGAAATAGAGGAGTTTCTAAAGTAGAGCTTTTATTGCAAGAGTTTCTTGAGCAAAAACAACCACGGGATGAATTTTCGATAGCCAAGTTAGAACTTTTGGAGAAGATGCAAAAGGGGTATTCGGCAAGTCTGGTTTGGGAAGATGTGCCTTTTGAGGAATTCTGGCAGAGCGTTCAGGCTCACAGCTGTGAGGTCTTAGGCATCCAGGAGTTCTTACGCGATAATTTAGGAAATGCGTTAGAGCTATTTAAAAAAACATTAGAATTTAGTTATTCTTATTTAAAGGGGCGCGAAGAAAGATTAGTGGACACGCTTACTTGTCTTTCCAGCCAAAATACTCGGGTGGTTGCGATTATAGAATATAAATTTGCGGATGTTGTTTTAGGGTTACAGACTCAAGGTAAGCGGGTTTGGAGTAATCTGCCTGAATTTAACCGTGAATACGAGACAAGGCTTATGGGTATGGACCATCTGGTAAAATGCCTAAAGACCCAGCCTGTGCTTGGGGAAGAAGAAAAAATATTCTGGTTGCTTTTTATACTTGCGGAGGATGTTGTTGCCAATAGCTATTTGATGCATGGGCCTAATGAAGCAAGGCGTCGGGCCAAGAGAGAAATTAATTTAACTAGTTGTCGGACTATTAAGGATATCCTTGAGGTTTTAAAACGAGAATACCGCTTTTTCAATAATAAAGAGCTGTTGCTTCCAATCGTAAGGCAACCACCTTCTTTTTTTGCAGGAGAAAATCTTTATTCCCCAACTGTAATAGCCAATGAATCTGAGGCAGAAAAAGAGCTGGAAGCTATTTTTGCCTCAGAGGTTGAGCTGGTTGGTAAAAAAGAGGCATTTGATGATGATATAAAAGAGGCTGGGCGCATCTTGCGTATTTACGGTTTTAATTCAGAAGCCCAGTATCTGCAGGGCCTACGTATTGTCCGCCAGACAAAGAGGCTAGAGGCATTTGCCGAATCTTTTAAGCTTAAATACGGGACTTCGATTTTTTATTTCTTGCGTAAGATTGGCCAGAATTTTTATCTTATATTGACTCCTGAGGGTGATGCTGGAAGACATACGCGTCTGCTTATTTTTGCCCGGGTAGCAAAGACCTTACAGCAGTGCACATTAGCTGCAGAGTCCTCTGAACAAGAGATAAAGCTGAGTTTACAACTGGTGGATTGGCAAGTTCTTTGGGAAGCTGAAGACAAGGCCTTGGAGGAGATGTTTCTACGATTAAAAAGCCAGGAGACTGCGCCTTTGGGTGAGATGATTTCTCCGGAGCACTTGTGCCAGGATTATATAAAGCTGAGGCGTATGAGCCGGCATCCTTACTTTAAGGCAAGGGCATCAACTGATTTGCTTGTTTTCTGTCAGAAAATAGAAAGCGTAGCTTTTTATTCGGCAATTAGAATTTTTACCCTTGTTAATCAATGGGTTTCCTTAGCAGTAGTCCATAATCCTAACAATGATAAAAATGCGCAGTTATTAACCGAGAAAATGAAGCAGATAAATTTGTGTAGGCAGTATCTAAGATTGGCTTGGTTGTGCGGCCGGCTAAAGGCAAAATTAAAGTCCAATGGTTCTCAAGGAGAGATTGCCAAAGCTAGGGATATTGTTGCTATTAAAGAGCTTGCTCAGAAATTGAGGGGTAAATATATGGTATTCAGGCAACCTTTTACTATTTTCTTACCTCGACATATATATCCGGATATTAAGGCTTCAGCAGAGAAGCTATGGAATGATTTTTCAGGCACACGGCTGTTACAGCTTATTTCCGATATGGTTAAAGTAGCTGGTTCAGTTGGATATCTATTTAGATTGACTTATCCGCAAAAAAATCAATATAACTTTGGGCAATATTCTATTTCAAGCAATTGTCTGGGGGTAGCTACTGAGTTGTGGGGTATCAAAAGGCTCATTGATTCTCTGGGTGGCAGCCAGTGTGTTTCCTTAGTGGCCGTTAATGTAGATTGTAGGTTGGAACAAAATGGCAACTTATATGATTTTACCGAGTTAGACGTTATTATATCAGTCCGAAGCGGAAATAAAGCAGGCCTGCCTAGTGGTTGGTATATTGTAGAGTTTAAATCGGCTGGCGTAAATAATGATATAGAGTTTTTTATGCAGACGTCCCAGTATAAACGCCAGCAACTAGTTTTGGAAAGTTTACGGGCCAATGGTTTTCCTTTACGAGGTGAGATTTTTGTCTTAGCGGGCTTATGGGTGCACAAAGAAAAAGATGGCAGTTGGCAGCGCTGCGGGGATTGTTGGATGCTTTCTTTGCACGCGCAAGTGGAAAAAGAGGTCTTAGATAAAGTTGGTGTTGGTGTTTTGGAGTTAGAATCTTTTCTTGCCTCATTAAATTTATCCACTCAGTCTCAAGAGTGGTTTAACCGTAAAAGGGATTTTCTTAAAGGCATTTACTCGCGAAAGAGGATTGATTCCACTCGGACAATAAATGGAGAAAGGTTACCTTGGCCAAAGAGGTTCCTTTTGTCTATCGTTGCATTTTTTGCCTATGTTAACTCTAATAATTTCCGAAGAGGTTTCAATGAGGTCAAAAAGGACTATGTGCAGGCTGCGCTGAAAGCCTTAAAGGCAGTTGGCGTTAGAAAAGATTTCCCAGAAGTAGAAGAAGTTTCCCAAAGATTAACCGAGTTGATTGCCAGAAGAGGCCTGATCCGGGCTGGCCCGGCGAAGTTATTTGCGCTTTTGGAAAAGTTTGGCATTAAACTCTTCGGCTTTAATTTCCGCGGTTTTATAATCTTAAATCCCGCCTATAAGCAAGAATACTCCAATACCATTATCCATGAGGCCTGCGCCCTTTGTGGCTGGCAGCATAGCAATGCTGAAAGATTAGTCTGCAGAATTGTTTCGCAAAAAAGTTTAATTGTGGTGCCAGCTGGTTTTATTCAGCCAACAACTCCAAGGCAGGTGGTGATTGTTGAAGTTCATAACGAACAGGGCTACGGTCAGCTTCTGCGGTCAATAGAAGCTAGTGGTGTTTCTTATGATAAGGGAATAATCCTAGTAGCTAATTATGCGCAGGCCAGTCAACTTACAAATTCGGTTAACTTTAGAGGCAGGCCAAAGGATGAGGTTGTCTGGTCGTTGTGGGGGCAGATTTTATCGTCGAAAATAGAGGAGCTACTTGCTGCAGTAGTTGCGACTGACGTTATTATTGTGGGTAAATTTTATGATGGGTGCCATGCAGCTGCATTCGCGAGTTTTCTGGAGTATCAGCGCAATCACCCTGATAAGTTACCCATGCTGAATTACCATTTTATCGGAGAGCTGATACATAAGACCCACTTTCTTATTTTTGGGCGGCCCATAGGCAAGGATTTTGGCTGTTGGGATGCGCAGGATTTTTCCTACCCTGGTTATGCAAATGCCAAAGGGATAGCTGCAGAGGTCTATGTAGATGGGGCGTTAAAGTTTTATAGCCGTGGCTCTTCTTTAAACCCCTGCGCCCGCCTTTACTATTGGACAACGCTTACGGCCTTTAAGGATGGTTTTAATAAAACCTCTTTGGCCCCTAACCTTAAGGGGTGGATATTACCTTTAGTTGTTATTGGGGTAGCAGCAGGTATTTCTTCTGGGTTTTTCTTTGTTGATTACGGCCATGCGCTTACCCTGGCCAGCGGATTCGGCGCATTGATGCTTTGCTGTGGAGTCAGCGGCTATGGCACTAACTCTTTGCCACACCAAAAAGCAGGGCCTTCAATGAAGAAGGTAAGAATTGCCAAGGCAGCGCGGTTGATATTCTATCCTCTGGTCGGCGCTTTTATGGCGATGAGCATAGTTTTCTCCCTGCCGATTATCTTGGGTGTGTTGGTTATTAATTTAGCTGTTGTTGGTTTCGCCTACCTTGTAAAAGGATTCCTTAAATTTATTGCGCCTTACCGCTTCTGGCTTATTTTGGGTATTGCCTTGGCAGCAGGCTGTTGGGTGCTTACGACGGAGATATTGGCCTTAAACAAGCTGGTTGGTTATGTTTTGGGATGGCTTGGGGATTTCGCCGCGTTTGGCATCAATGGGCCTACCTTTGATTCATTACTTGGGTTAGGGGTTTTTGTCTTGGGAATGTCTTCGCCTATTTACAGCAGTAACGGATATACAGACACAAAGTTAAAACGGTCATACAATGAGCAGATTAATCCTAAATCACCAAAGAGAGGTGGGGAAAAAATAGTTGGCCGTATACCTATTTTTATCTTGGTTGTTGGGAGCGCATTTTGCTTAGTGGGCCATATTTTGAATGAGAGGGCGAATAAAAATCCTGCCCAGCAGGGTAGCGTTATCCAGCAAGAGGCATCGCGCGAGTCGTATAGTTTCTTGTTGCGCGATGGTACGCTTAGCTTTATCCGTATAACCGCAACCCAGCCCTGCCACAAAGAGGTATATTCTCCAGCCCAGGTTTCCGATTTGAAACAGTATTACTCTCTTGTTGTGCCGGAGGAAGAATGCCTTAGCGCTGAAGACCTGCAGCTGTTTTATACTACAAAGGAGGATTTTTTAAGTGTAGAGGAAAATGTTTTGTTATTTTTTGAGCTTACCCAGTTGTTAGAGGAGCTTAAAGGAGAGCCGCTAACCGAAAAGGAGAAGATAGGGTTATTTAGCCAGTGTGTCTATAACTTGGCTGATATCTGTATGGTGAATTGTGACAGCCCGTTACAGTTTACCCACTGCGGTTTTGAAGAAAAGGGGACTGCTGGGTATTTAGGGAGTTTAATCGAGGAGTTAAAGGTTGAGATAAAAAATAGACAGGCCCAAAGAAGACGAAGGAGTTCTTTTAGGCCTAAGGTTTCTTCTTGGACAGCTTTCAAAGACGTATTTCAAGGGAATTTGTTGGTGAGTAGAAAGGTAGAGTCTTTTACTTTAAGCCTTTTGTTTATCGCTTTGCTTTGGGTTGGTTCGTGGTTGTTAGTAGATTACGCAACTCAGTTAGTTCCGGTCTTTGCTGTAGCGGCGCAGACCTTGGCCTACAGTTTGGTATGGTTAAAAGAGGTAATTGGACTTTCTGGTTCGTTTGGATTGGTAGATAGTGGTAATCTAATTTTGCCAGTTTTTATGGCATCCTGTCTTTCATCTTTACCTTCAGACAGAAAATCCACGGCTCAGCCAGTGGTTGTTGGCATAGTCAAGGAGATTAAACGCGGCGCTACCCGGGTAGCCAAGATTCCTCAGCATATCAAGGAATTGACCAGCCAGGGGTTGAAGGTTTTGGTTGAGACAGGCGCAGGGGTTTTGAGCAGATATTCAGATGAAGAATATTTTAAGGCAGGGGCGATAATCAAGCCGTCTGCTGATGAGGTCTGGGGGGGTGCAGATGTTATCGTTAAGGTCAAAGAGCCGCTTCCACAGGAGTATAGGTATTTTCGGCCAGGTTTGATTTTATTTACCTATTTACATTTAGCCAATCCTGAAAATAAGGAGTTGACTAAAAGTCTTGTTGAGTCTGGAATGATTGCCATTGCCTACGAATCAGTAGTAGTTGATGGTCGCACAGTTCTTTTGGAGCCGATGTCGCATATCGCCGGCTGGGCTGCGGTTATTTTAGGGATGCTTTATTATCGGCAGCCTCCAGAATACAACAAGCTCGTTGGGCCAGATGATTGCATATTGCCTGAGGTAGTTCAACAGGCTCAAGATGCGGCCCAGCCACTCATCACCCAGATGCAGCAGGAATTTCATTCTCTTAAGGAGCACCGATTTACGCTAGACAGCCAGTTTCTGGGGGATTTGCAAAATAGATTCGGCAGATTAAAAAGGGTGGTTATTTTAGGGGGAGGCAATGTCGGACGGGAGGCTGGTTATATGGCAATGACTCTGCAGGCAGAGTCAGTGACCATTTCTCAACTTCCGAAATTCAGAGATAGGCTTATGAAGGAACTTAGGCCATTAGCGCAAGGTACTGCGTTTGAGGTTGTTGCCCCGGATTCTAAAGAGCTTGTTTTGGCCCTTGAGGAAGCAGAGGTAATTATCGGCGGAATTTATCTTCGCACCGAGGAGGGTGCAACCCGCGCGCCTGAGGTGATTGACGAAGGGTTGTTGCGAAGGATTAGCGAGAAAAAAAGAAAGGTTATTATTGATGTTGCAATTGACCAGGGCGGGAATATTGCCCGGGCCTTTAGTAACAAATATAAGGAGCCGTTTACCTACCTTGATCGGCCGGCGCGTTTAGATAAATTTGGGAACCTGCGTTTGGATATCCCAAATATTCCGGATGCCTTTGGAGCTATTGCCTCTCCTTATCTTTCTCAGGCTACCCAGTCTTTTTTCATTTGTTTGGCTCGCTGCAGAGGGCTTGAAGAAGTTAAACGAAATTACCCCCAACTTTTTAGCGGTTGTGCAGTAGCTGAAGGTAGGTTGTTGGATAGGGCAGTAGCCAAGGCGCACCAGCTGGAGAAATATTTACCAAAAGAAGGTGGTATCTGGCCCTGGCTTAAGTGGTTCTATAAAGAGGATACAGTATGGCGGCCGGTTTTGGTTGAGTCATTGGGTTTTGTAGCAGGTGGTAGTTGGCTTTTCTTCTTGTTATTTGGAGGGGCTTATCTTGTTAATATTTGGTTTGTATGGGGCACGGTGGCATTGATGTTATTCTTGTGGCATCTTTTTCATCTGCGTCCGTTTAAATTTATCTCTACGCCTTCTGGTTCGCACCTTTACAATTTAAAACAACAGTTAGCCTTGGCCTTTGGATGGGAAAAGTGTCTGATAAGTATCCTGACTATGATTTTTGTTGTAGCCAGTAGTTATGCCGGAATATATTTTTCTCCTTTTGGTTTTCCTATCCTCTGGTGGTTGGCGATTGTGTTACCCCATCTTTTAGTTAACTTGTATTTTAGGTTTATCCGTCCCCCGCGACAGATTTATGATGCGAATTACCGTAGGAAAAAGTTGTTTGAGATTGCCCAAAAATTAGCTGAGGTCTTAGAGGGAGAGGAGGCATCTCAAGAGTTAGTAGATGCCTTAGTGGATAGCTGCATCCACGATAATATCCTTGACCCCAACCGTATTGCTAACCGTTTACCTGTAACCATTGATATTCTGCCTGAGGTATTCCTTGAGTGTTTACCTGATGAACTTCAGCCCACCAGGAAGCCTATTTTCCTACGCTTTAGCTATTTTGAAAAAGGCAAAAAGAAAAATGGTTCTCCTGTATGGGCAGCAGCTTTAACTGCAGTTTATGGTAGCGAGACGCTTGAAAAAGAAGGACTTAATTTTGCCTTTAGCCCCTTGGATATCTTTTTTTCTTCAGATTTGAAACTACTTTTAAATGTTACCCAGATGGCCTGTAGTGAGAATGATGCCTCATTAGGCGTAAGTCCTTGGGGTGGGGCGCATACCCGGCTTTTAATAAGCAGCAGGAAATATTTTAAGGAGGCCCTAGCGCAGATTACTGCTTCTTTGGTTTTACAGGAGGGATTAGGAAAGGATATGGCCTTTGCTCCGGGGAATATCGTTACTTCTATAATTACTATGCGTTTTATTCAGAGTCAGGCCCAAACTATGGCAAGGCAGGCAGGGATTAAGTTACGTATGCCAGTTGTATCGGGAGTTAGTCCGGGATTTGGGAGTGATAAGATTCCAGGGATTGCGCCAGTTGAGATTTACAAAATACTGACCGAATATCCCGAGTTTCAACAGGTTATTTTTTCGGGGCTTGATGTCAAGCAGCTGAGGTCGGCTATTGTCGGATACAATAATACCTATGCCTCCAGTATAACCCGGGTGAGGTTTGAGGATAAGATTAGCCAACCCCAACTGTCCCAACGTTTAGTTCAGCAGGGCTCTTTTGATATCGAGACCGCAGGTATGGATATCTACAGCATCATTGGCCGAGACAACAGCCAACAACCGTTACATATGGCAGCTTTAGTTTCAAAAAAGCCCTTGCCACGCAGTATTATTCTCTGGTTGAATTCCCGTATCCAAAAAGGCTCAACCTTTCCATTAGAAAGGGTTTCTTCTCATTCGATACTAATACAGCGACATAATGAGATTGAGTTTCTTCCAATACAGGATAATGAATCCCGAAGGCGTAGTCTTGAAGGTATTAATGTTATATTTCTAACAGGTTGGCCGCATTCTTTTGATGGCGAATATGCCTCTGTTTTAGACGAAAGGACTGCACGGGTAGTAATTGAGTGTACACGCAACGCCGCATCGCCTGAAGCGAAAGAGATTTTGCGCCAAAAAGGCATTTGGTTTTTCTCTTACTCTACAGTCAATATTGGCGGTGCTTATGCCAGTCGTCACGAATCAATGATTATGCTTCAAGGGAATAAAAACCCGAATTTTATCTACGAACATATAAGCGGAGGGATTTCTGCCCGACTAATGGCTAATCTTTGGTTACTTTGGAAAAAGTACAAAGGGATACCATCTGGGCAAGAAAGAGATTTTTCTGCTTTGGTGAGGGAGGAAAATAAAAATTTTGAGGTAGAGTTTAATAAGCGGATTGCCTTGATACATAAATATGCCCAACCTTTATCTGAGGTCAAAGGGGTGAATGAGGTTAATCGTATCTGCGAGAAAATTAGCATACCGGTTGTAGGAGAGATATCTTTATCGATTAAGGCCAGGATACTCATAATTACTCGGTTAAAAGAGTATTTAGGCCATTGGGGAATTCCTTATGAGGCGGCTGTGCGTTTAGTGTCCTTCGAGTGGGTTTATAAGGAGTTGACTCCCCGTAATCTTATTGGTGAGTTGGTAAGCATAGTGGAAAAAGGATTGTCTCAGAAGGGTTCGCTTGACCGCTACGAACGGATTATAGCGGTTTATCTTTTGGGCCAGACAGAGCATGATGAAGAAAGCAGAAAAAAAATAATCGAACTCCTTAGCCGGGTCTTATGGGAGGATAATGATCCTCGGGTACGGGCTGAGGCAGCAAAGTCCTTGGGGCATTTAAATGACAACAACGCAATAAAACCATTAATAAATAAGTTGTTTCAGGTGGATTCTATTAATCCCCTTGTGAGGTTATGGAATTCCTGGGCCCTTGACTGCTACTATATTGATTGGCAAAAGGAAATAGATGGGATTGAGAATGCGATTAGCCATATATGGTTGGATGTCTTTTTAGCCCGGATGAGGTTGATGATAAAATCTATTCTGGCTTTGGGTTTCTCAGTTAGTATGGGCAAAATAGATTTTCAGGGTCTTTTTGAGGAATATGCCAGTTTGTATTATAAATTAGGTAATATTTATCTTCAGCAGCGCAAGAAGAGAAAAGCAATCAAATGTTACAATAAGGCTATTAAGTATTATCGGTTGGCTGAGGTGCGGGGTTTTGCCCTTCCGTTAATGTTAGAGAACATTATCTCCGATATATATTTCGAGCTCGGTGATATTAAGAAGGCGCGCCAAAGCGCATTTAGGGTGGTTTCCCTGGAGGGGAGTCGGCAGTTGGTGCGTTATAAATTGAGTGCAAGGCAGGAAGGTTTGGATTCTAAAGAGGCGGTGCTTTTCTTAAGCGCAGGCCCGCGCTTACAGGCATTGCGCCAGATATTTCTTACTTTAGGGGTGAGAAATGAGGCGCCTGAGGCCTTGGCTGCGACCTTAAACGATTTTTTAAGGACACGGGAGAATATAATCCTGGCTTGTCCTTCAGATTTAAAAGGGATGAAGCAGGCCGCAAGTTTAATCCTTGATGATTTTGAAAACTCTACGCATCGCGCTGTTTTGGCCACTAATCAGATATATCTGACATATGAACCAATAATTAAGCTGCTTTTGGTTTCGGCTGCTGGCGTGCATTTTAATCATCCGCGCATTGAAAAGGTAATAACGAAGACGGTTCGTCGCCTAAGTCGAGCTTGGGATAGCCTAATTTTTTGTTCGGGATTGCAGGATGTAAAATACATCTTGTTTCTTTTTGACAAGGTGGGATTATCTAGTTTTTTAAATCTTAAAAGCCATTTTGGAGTGGCAAGGGATTGTATCTATGGGGAGTTATTTTATGCCTGGGTAAAAAGCCGTAATCCCGCCAGGCGTTTACTTGCCTATTTTATTGCAGTTATTGTTGCGCCTTTATGGGAACCTTTTAGATTCTTCTTTTTCCGACGGGCAGGTCTGCAGAAATTTTTGGCTTGCCACAGGAATTTATCTAAGCATGAGCTTTGGTTACTTGAAAGGATGGCCAGGGTGTGGTTTTTCTTCATTCGCCACAGCAGGATTGGCAGGTTAGATAAGCCATTTTATCTTTTGGTATGGTTATTTTGGGGTTATCCCTGGGCAGCGTTTAGCCACTCTCTCTATAACCTTTTTCGGGTAGTTTTGGATTTATCTTTGAGTTTATTAGGTCTTGTTTTTAGAAAAGATGGCTCAGGCAAAATCCTAAATTGCAATTGGCCTTGGGCAGTTAGTAATAAGCAAAAAGATACTAAAGGGGTTAACAGAGTAGATTATAAGTTAAAGTTAAGTGATTTACTCAGACGTACCCAAAATATTCTGTTAAGCAGTAGTGACGTTGGAATAAAGGAAGCGATTGAGGGTTTGGGGAGATTTTTAGATAAAGAGGCAATAAATCGTTTGGTTGCTATCTCAGAAGACAATATGGTTTTATTTTTGGTGTCAATTTCTCAACAGGGGATTAGGTATTTTGGTTGGCCATCAAGATACTGTATTAGTGGGAGGCAATATTATGGCTACCAACACAATGGCCAGGAGAATATTTTGGATTTTAGCATAAGTGATAGCGGACAGCTAAAAGTGGATTGGCCTGAGGCCTTTCATGGCACGCTTGTGGGTAGAATTGATGGTGAGAGTGGTTATATTCGGTTGGACCCGCCCACCACCGATGAGCAGATTAGGGCATATTGTCAATTTAAGGGGATAAAGCCAGAGGAGGCAGAGTCCTTCATTCTATCTGACTACGCCAATATATTAGAGCGTTTTTCACGGTTAGGCCCGCATAAGCCTTTAGTAGTGCCTGAAGGATTAAGGCAGATGTATCGGCAGTTAGACCTAAAAATTCCTCCTGGTTTAAACTTAAAAAAAATGTTGAATTGGATTAGAAACCCAAAATATCCGCATAATCTTTGGTTTTCTGTAGGTGGGGCTTTGGCGCTCGGGCTATGCAATCTCCAAGGAGGTTTGTCAGTAGGTGGCTTCTCGGCTTTTTTTGAGCAGGTAGGGTTTTTACAAAAGAGGATTTGGGCAGATATGAATATTCTGTCTATGGATATGCCTTTTGGAGCGAGGATGTTTTTTGTATTTCTGCTGTCGGGGCTTCTTCTTGTATGGATTGGCCGGATGCTCATCGATTCTTCTTTGAACAAGAAAAATAAGACACAAGAAGTAGTTGGCGAGGATATAGCCCAGACACAGGGGGACTCCCAGGTTATGAATATGCCTACTGCCCCTGCAGATTTTTCCAAGGTAGTTGAGATTTTGCATAAGGCCATTTCAGAAAAGCAGATTTTGACTGAGGGGGATTTGAAGGATGTCGCCCAGCAACTCCAAAATCATCCCACATTAGAAGGCCGGCTGCAGATTATTGCCTATCTGGCTCAGCTTAAAGCAATGAACTTTGTCAATGAAGAAGGGATTGAGATTTGCCTTGAGGCGCTGGATAACCAGATTTCCATCTGCCCAGAACAAGAGGAATATGCTACTTACCGACAAAGCCTGAATTTAGCGATTTCTCATTTGGAGGCAGAGCAATTCCGGTTAGAGATACAGAAATCCTTAGCTTGCGCAATAAGAAAGGATGAATTGCTGCTTATCAAGTTGGATGAGTTTATGTCTAAGGAGGGGTTTCCTGGCCTTGGGCATATTGCCGTTATCTTGGATGAGGCAGTTGCTTTAAAGAGGGAGGATTTTCTAAATAAATCAGTAGTTAATGATTTTATTTCCCGGATGTTAGAGCTTTTGGGAATAGATGGAAGGAATCTTAGCCTAATTTTGCTAAAAGGAGAAAATATCTACCAAAAAGATTATTCAGGCCTAAAAACCCTGGCGGATTTGAGTGGATTGATTGAGCAATTAAAAAATGACTTTGAGGTTGCGGATTCAGCTGGAGATAAAATTGTCGTGGTGCCCTCGGTGATTTATTTTCAATACGAGTGGCAAGATGATTATTGCCGGGCTTTGATTAAGGCCTTAAGACACCTCGAAGATTTGCTTGGGGGCTGGGATGAAGAAGAAAAGAGGAATCCGGGCTTGACCCAAGAAACCAGCGGTCTGTCTGAAAAGATGAGTTCACAGGCAGGACTAGTTGCTATTACCATTTTGGGATTTATGGCAGTGGTTTTGTTAATTTTTGCAGGGGTATTTACTGCGCAGTTTAGCCAGTTATTTTTTTCAGCAATAAACGAAGTTGGAGAAACAGGAATGGGTTTGGGGATAGCAGGGGTATTTCTTTGCGTAATGGCTTATGAGAGTGGAGATAAGTTGGGGGCAGGGCTTGGACAAGCCTCGATGGGTTCAAAATTTGAAAAATCACAAAAGATTCCCCAACCAGGCCAAGGGATGTTGCCCGAGGATTACCGGTCTGCCTCTAAGGAAGGCTATTCACCAAACATCCTTGTAGTGGATTCCTATTTTGCCGCCAGGATTACCTTAAGGAATATTCTTGACGCTACTAGGTATAACTTAGAGGAGGCAGGCAGTTTAGAGGAGGCGGCCAGGCGCATAGAAGAGAGGACCAAGAAAGGCAGACCTTTTAATTTAATTATTACTGAGGTGTTTGTGCCATTGGTTCCTAATCCAGTGAGCGCAAAAGAATTTGTGCAGCAGCTTATTCAAAATGGTTATCCAGTTTTGATATTAACCGGCCTTTTTGATTTGCCTGATTGGGTTAAGGATTATTCAGCCAATCTATCTCACAAGCTTATGCCTGAGCAAGCAATAGTGCGAAAGATACAGGAGATTCTTGCTTCTTCTAACTCCAGCCAAGGTTCCTTGGATAAGCCTTCTTTGGTTGCTTCAGGTAAAGAGGGGTTAACTGAAACGCTAAGCGGGCAGAAAAATCTTTCTTTAGCGCTGGGTATTAGTCTTATAGGCTTGGGCAAAGAAGGTTTAGGGGTATCTTTGGCGCAGACACCTGATTTTATGTTTGTTGTGCCGCTTTTATTTTTAATCTCTCTTGCCTTTTGGCTAAGGCGATTCATGAGACGGATGAACTTATACTACAAGACCAGATCCACGCTGACTACTTGTCTGGCAATGCTAACCGTTGGCTGCGGCATTATAGTTCCGTTGATGCTTAAATACTGTTACAGCCTTCCTTATATCGCTTCTTTGTGGTTACGATGGAGTTCAATAGGGCTGGTGGTTTTGGTTGTGCTGGCATGGATAGTTGAAACCGTCGTAATCTTACAAACTCAATATAGAAAGCATTCAGAAAAATCCAGGCAAAAAGATGCTATATCTGTATCATTTTCTTTGCTAAATGCTTTGGTTGATTACATAAGATATCTTACAAACAAGCTTAAGTTATGGTTGTCTATATTAATTTTTTTCGTAATCGTAGGAATTAGTCTTGCCAGCAGCTGCGCTGCTTCAGGACTAGTTATTCCAATTTCTAAAGAAATAATGTCAGCGCTTTTTGGTATGCTTGCATTTTTGCTTTGCGGATTAACTATTTCTTCTCATCCTTTAGAGGTTAAGGCATCTGAACTTCGGGAATTATGCCGCAGGGTGAGCCTTCAGTTATCTTGTATCTTAGAGCATAACAACAGAGGTATCCTGGATAAGGATGGCCGGGTAATCGATCTTATGGTAGAGGTTGATTATGGAAAGGCAAGGCGTCAATTCCACGAAGGGCTGGAAGTCTTTATTTTACCTTTGCGTAGAAAAAGCTGTTATGGCGTAGTAGCGTGGTTGCTAAAAAAAGATATAATCGGCTACGGAATTTATCAATTTTTGCCTTCTGCCTGCGTCTTAATTAGTTTTTGTGTCTTTCGAGAATTTCGTGGTCAGGGCTGGGGTAGTAAGATTTTAAACAGCATCATTGAGGTCACTTCAAGATTTGAAGGCATTAAAATCAGATCTTGGGTTTTTGCCCCTGTTATTCAGTTGTCTGGCAGTATCTATATTGATGCTCGACGCAATATGCTTCCTTTTTTGGTAAAGAAAGGATTCATCCCCCTTGGCCTAAAACAGGATGACAAAAATCTTCGCCTTTTTGTGAGTAAGAATTTACTGCCTTCTTACGTTGTTGACGATTGGATATTACGCTATTTAGTCTATGGTAACTTAGCCATTGCCCGCAAGGCATTGCGATTTAAACCTACTGTCGTGACTAGGAAAATAAAAAGAAAAAAAGCTAAAAAAGTGGCCGAAAAATTATTAAGAGATTACTTAAATCCAAAACTTAAAAGTTCCCAGTTTGATGAGAGAAATGCGCCTTTTTTAAGGAGGCCTAAAAAAGGCCCGGCTATGCTGAACAGCCATTTTCAGCGCTATTTGGGTTTGGAAGAACCATTGAAAAAAATAAGTTACGGAATTATCTTCGGAACTTTCGGGTTAGTTATAGGTATGTTAGTTGGGATGGAGTTTGCTTTTTGGCTTGGACTACTTTTTGCACCCTTAGCCTTTATTTTAGGTTGGCTTTGGGGATTTAGGTTGGTTCAGATTTGCTATTCTGTTTTGTATTGTCCTTGGCAAGAGGAACGGCTTATCTTTTTGGGCAGGATTTCTGATGAGAGTTTTATTGAGAACCATCTTTTTGAAAACCAGCCCTATATTACTAAATTACGCAGGAAGCTGAGTTGGTTTAAGAGGTTGGGTTGGCTAGGATTCATTTTTGCCTTTTTTGGCCATTCCCTAAATAATCTCCGGTGGGAAATTTTCAAAAAAGGTGCCTTGGCAGTTTCCGGGGGATATCAACCCCCTGCCTTTATTCCTTTAAAGACAAAGGATGATTTGTTAAATCTGGCAAAAGATAATCCAGAGTTACATTTGGAAGAATTGTCTAAAAAGACGATAGGCGGGAGGATTCAGCTACTTAGGCAGTTACGCGGATTGACTAAGGGGGAACTTTGTCAGCGCGCGCAAGTGCGCAGTTCGACCTATGCAATGGTTGAAAGGCGGGATGCCCTTCCTTGCCCCCAGACTTTAGTTAAGCTTTGTAAGGCCTTAGCTGTTGACCCTATTTTTGTTATAAAAGGAAAATCTTTAGAAGAGGCATTGGTTGAGATGAGGTATCCAGAGAATCTCAAGGTTCTCATATTGCGTCAGGGTTGGACCCAAGAGGAATTTGTGGAGAAGTTGTATGAGAGTGGGGTTAAATTTGCTTTGAAGAAAGACTGGCCCAAGTATAAACTTTTTGAAGCCTTGCGGCCAACTGTTACCCAGTGGTTGACTAAAGGAGTTGTGCCTACTATTGATAAGCAGGAGGCCATCAAGCGCCTTGTGGGCTATTATGTGTTTCAGGGCTTGACTCCTAGATCGTCCTCTCCTACGAAAAAGGTCGTTAAGAGTAAACCTGAGGGGAAAGCACATAGGGTTAAGCCAAAAAATAAGGTTCGGTTTAAAACCAAGGTTTATCCCTCAGCTCAGAGCAAACATAGTGTTGCTACCAAGGCAAAAAAGGAAAAAATCCGCTCTGTCTTAAATGTCTTGCCAGATAATCGGGTAGTAGTTAAAGAAATTGCTCAGGGTTCGGGTTTGGCTTATACCACAGTCCAATTTCATATCCAGGGTATTTTGAGGCAGGAGAATAGAAAACGACAAAAAGAAGGCAAAAGCCCTCTTCGTCTTATGCAGCAGGGTAAGGCGCAGGCAGAAAGAAGGCTTGTAGTTTTGCGTAATTTTCTGCAGGAGCATCCGGGAGGTATACTGCGGATGGCAGTGGCAGCTAATATTGTAGGGGTAAGGAATTTAACCGGCCAGCCTTATCATTTAGCCAAAGAGGTTGCAAGAGAGAATGAGCGAAGAAAAAAGGATAAGCGTCCTTTTATTATTTATTGCGCAAGAGGGCTGTCTTTTAACCGACGTTGCCTCCACGAAGATGTCTTAAGGAAGGCAATAATGGATTTTGCCCATCAATTTCCGGGTAGGCCTTTAAGTATGCGGCTTTTGGCCAAACAGATGAATTTATCTCGAATCCGTATCCGAAATTTTCCAAGGTTGGTAAGACAGGTTAATGCCTCTTTAAAGGCAGAGGGAAGACCTGGTATTAAAATTCTGACACCTCTGGAGAGGATAAGAGAATTAGCCCAGAGAAGAAAGCGCAAAACCGAACTTAAAATAAGGACTGCCTTGAGAAGATTTCCAGGCGGTGGCCTCACAATAAAAAAACTTAGTCAGCTGAGCCAGTGTTCCCTTTTTACTTTGTGTAAATTTAATTGGAGGAGGCTTGTAGAGCAAGAGAATAAACGCCGTAAGGCAATCCGTCGGCCTCTTATTGAAGTCTCGGCAATGAAAAAGGAAATCACGCAACTACCCCCTAAGATAAAAGGGTCCAAAGAACAAACTGGGCTCAAGCCTATTTCTACGCCAGCACAAGGGCCTCAGATTGAAACCAGGACATTACCTTCTGTTTTAACTTTGGAGGAGCTAGTTAAACTGCCTGAACCCGGGGCGGCTGAAAAAGAAGTTTTTCTTCGCTTTTATCAGCAGGGGTTAATTATGCCATTAGCCACCGCTGCCTTTGAAGAGATAGGAAGGAGATGGCCATTGAACGATTTTATTGATGTGGCCAGGGAGGCAGTTAATCAGGCAGTAATTAGTTGGCAAGATAGCCATTCAAAGAAGCCGTTTTGGAGACTGGCTTATTTTGCTATCCGTTTTGAGCTGGATAAATTTGTAAAGGAATTACAAAAGAAGAGTTATCTAAAACAAGAAAAAGAAGGCGGTTCTTATGTCCCAGTTCAGTCAGAGAATGAATCTCGTATTCCTGAGATTGATTTGGGTGATGTCAATGTCCGGGCTGCCTTGAAGGCGCGGCTGTGGAGTTGCCTTATGCATCATATTAGTGAGAAAGAGATTAATATGCTGGATGAACCCGAAGATGACGAACGGTGTCATATCGGCAGAAGGAGAATTTTGTTAACCCCTGAGGATTTTGTCCAACGATTTTATTCGGAATTGGAGGTTAATCCACAACAACCACGGATATCTGAAACTATAGTTGAGCTTCTTGATGATTTAATCAAAGAGAGAATAGTCAGAAAAAAATTCTTCTTTTATTTTCCTGGTCGAAGCAGTCTTGCTGATTTTTTGAATACTGATGAAGAGGAGAGTAGATTTTTTGAAGGCGATGAGGAGGGAGGGTTTGGGATATGAGGATGAGGCATGGTTTATGAGTTTAAGTTAGGGTTTAGCTCATTTTGGCCGAGTTAGGTTAAAAAATAAGTGGCTATTTTTAGAAAGGAGGTGAAAAAAGATGTTTCAACAGGACCGCAGGCATCTGGTACGCTGGCAGATAGGGCACCAGGCCAAATTGCAGATTGAAGGAGAACAGGAAAAGACAGAGTGTTTAGTTGAGGATATTAATTTTTTGGGTTGCAAATTGATTTTGACCAAAACCCTTAAACAAGATAAGCATATAAAAATTACCTTAGAGTTTAGCGAGGATTTTATTTTTGAAATCGAGGTTTGGGTAGTTTGGCACAAGGTGGTTGCTGGCCGGAATATCTACGGTGTATTTTTCACCAGGATAAGAGATGAGGATAAAGAGAGGTTGCACCAGTTTATTCAAAGAAAAATACCCAATAGAGTCTGGCAGCAGTGGTGGCAGGAGACAACGGATAAAAAAGGAGGTGCAGGTATGGATGACCGCAGGATATTTGCCCGATTTTCTGCTCGTTTCCCTACCAGGTTGCTTAATTTGAGCAATGGCGAAGAGCTTACTGGCTACAGCCAGGATATCTGCGCCAAAGGGGTGGGGGTGGTTACGCAAAAGTTACTTCAGCCTGATGCTGAGGTAGAGCTGTGGTTGGATATTAATGATGGGAAAGAACCAGTTTATTCCCGGGGTAAGGTGGTATGGACAGCTTCTTGTGCGTCAGGGTTTCGCAGTGGGATAAGTTTGGAGAAGGCAAATCTAATGGGATTGAGCCGGGTTATGCGTTGCATCTTACCTTAATAATAATGGGTTCAGCAGGGTGTGCATTTATTTAGGTAAGAATAATAAAGAAGTTCTTGACCAATGGGTAATTGTATGTTAGATTTAGCTCTATATTTTTCTTCTAAGAGAAAAGGCTTTATAAAACTATAAATATAATAATTGGGGTTAATCTTGAAAAAAACTTAATTAGATGGTATACTTTATGTGCGTCTTTACGGAGGGGGTATGAGAAGAAAAAGGATATGGGGTCTGTTGTTAGTTGGGTTTAGTTTAGGCGCTTTTTTCCCTTTAGGGTGTTCCCAACAGAAGCCGGATACTGGAAAACCCAAAGGCGAAACAACCACTAAGCCAAAGATTGTGGTCTGGCACTGGATGACTGACCGTGAGTCTGCCTTTAAGGAACTGGCTAGACGTTATGAAGAAAAAACCGGGGTCAAGATAGAATTCCAGCTTTATGCCCCATCTGATGCCTATACCCAGAAGGTGCGAGCTGCTGCCCAAGGAGCTAATCTGCCGGATATCTTTGGGATATTGGGTGAAAAAAGGGATTTCGCCTCTTTTATCAAGGCGGGGTATATCCTTGAGCTTACCCCTTATATGGAAGCCGAAGGCGGTAAGTGGCGGAATTCTCTTTATGAAAAGGCCTTGGTTATCAATGAGTTTCCGCAAGGCAATAGTTATGGTGTAAAGCCGGGGGTTTATGGTGTTCCTATTGATGTTATGACTATCAAGATGGTATATAATAAAGATTTGCTTAATAAGTTGGGGTATAATGATAATAAGGTCCCTGAGACCTTGGAGGAGTTTTTGGTATTGGGTAAAAAACTTAAAGAGGCAAAATTACAAGGCCTGGTTTCAGGCTGGGGAGAGTTGTGGATGATTGATTGTTTGGCCAATAATTATGCCTTTAACATTATGGGTAAGGATAAGGTTCTGGCGACTATAAAAGGAGAAATTCCTTATACTGACCCGGATTGGATTAAGGTTTTAACAGTTTTTAAAAAGATGCAAGAGGCAGGGGTTTTGGCAAGCGGTTTAGTAACTATGGTAAACAAGACTGCCGAGCAGTACTTTGCCAATGGCCGGGCAGTATTTGCCTTTAATGGTTCTTGGTGTGTTAATGTCTACAAGGGTATGAATCCCAACCTTCGTTTTGGAGTTATGTTTCCACCGCGGGCCTCGGATAAATATCCTATGAGTATCTGGGGTGGCGCAGGCTCTTCTTTTATGGTAAATGCGCGTTCCCAGAATGTCGAAGAGGCAGTAAGGTTTTTGAGATGGCTTTCGGACACAGAACAACAGGCCTTTCTGGCTGAGGTTACGAATAATCTTCCGGCAAACAAAAACTGCGCAAGTAAAATTTCGCCGATATTGGCAGCGTTTGCTGAGGGGCTGGAGGATGCCACCCATCCCAATCTTTGGGGGGTTTCTGAATTCCCTGCCGTAATTGAGGCCTTTGACAAAGGGATTCAGTCGATTATTATAGGCGAGAAAACACCCGAAGAGGTGGCCTCTGAGGTCCAGAAGGTTAAAGAGAGGGAGTTGGCTAAAAGGAAGATGTAGTTATGCGTTTTAAGTCGACTTTAGAGAATTATTTATTTGTCCTGCCAGCGGTTTCTATCTTCACCATCTTTTATATCCTGCCATTTCTTATGGTGTTTCAGTTGAGTTTTTTTGATTGGGATGGGATAGTCCCTTTGAAACAAGCGATTCCAATAGGCCTGGCTAATTTTAAAGAGATAATCTTCCAGGATAAGATCTGGTGGCAGTCGATGTTAAATGCCGGTTATATCACCCTTATTGCCTTGACCTTTCAAAACGCCTTGGCCTTTCTTTTGGCCTGGGCCTGTGACCGGGAGATAAGGGGGAAACATTTTTACCGTTTGATATTTTTTATCCCTCCGGTCCTTTCCGAGGTAGTAGTAGGTTTAGTGTGGCAGTGGATTTTGGATGGGGACTACGGCCTTTTCAACCACTGGTTGTTACGGTTGGGTTTTCCCCAGTTGGTTCGGCACTGGCTTTCCGATCCCCGAACTGCATTAACTACAGTGGCTGTGGTTCATTGCTGGAAAGGGTTTGGTTGGGGATTTTTGATATTTTTGGCAGGCCTGCAGACTATTCCCAAGGAACTTTACGAGGCGGCGCGGGTAGATGGCGCCAATGCCTGGCAGTCGTTTAAAAATATTACCTTGCCTTTGATGGTTCCAGTAACGGTGTTGGTTGCAATATTGACTGTTTTAGGCACGATGCAGGCGTTTGTCCTGATTATGGCGATGACTGGAGGAGGGCCGGCTTACCATACCCAGGTTCCAGTTTTGAGAATCTTTGCCTCGATGCGGGGTTCCTCCCGTTTTGGTTACGCCTGTGCACAGGGGATTGTTTTTGGGGTGGTGCTTATTATTGTGTCATTTATCCAGTACCGTTTTTCTAAGAGGGCGCGGGCATAAAATAAGGTAAGCGAAAAGATGAAATCCACTTTTTATTACAAGACAAAACGAACCACTATAAATGTGTTGATTCATATCTTTCTGCTTACAGTGGCGCTTTCCTGTCTTTTACCACTTGTCTGGATGGTTTCCTCCAGCCTCAAAACCCAAGAGACGATTTTTCAGGATATGTCTATCCTACCGCGGGAGTTTCACTTTGAAAACTATTACCTTGCTTGGAAAGAAGGAGGTTTTGGCCGGTATTTTCTGAATAGTATTTTTTATACTACCTCTGTTGTATTAGGCATTGTTTTGGTTTCTTCCTTGGCGGCTTATGCATTTTCGCGTTTTCAGTTTCCCGGCAAGAATATCATTTTCGTTTTGTTTCTGGCTGCAATGATGATACCTATCCCCGGTAGTTTCGTTCCCCTGTATGTCCTCTTAAATAAGCTGCATTTACGCAACACTGCTTTGGGGTATGTTCTTTGTATGATTAATGTTGGGCTTTCCACGAGCATATTTCTACTGAAGACATTTTTTGATAAGATGCCTAAAGAGTTGGAGGATGCTGCTAGGATTGATGGTTGTTCTAAACTGGGCATATGGTGGAATGTTGCCCTACCGCTTTCCAAGCCAGTTTTGGCAGTGGTTGTGGTCTTCAATGCCTTAAATGTGTGGAATGAGTATTTCCTCGCCTTGCTTATTTTTGACGATAAACGGCTTATGCCTCTGCAGTTGGCCCTGATGACCTTTCAGGGTGAATTTATCACCCGTTATCATTTGTTGATGGCGGGTATGACGATAACGGTAATTCCGATACTTGTTGTTTATGTCCTTATGCAGAAGTATATTATAAAAGGTGTTACCCAGGGGGCTATTGTAGGATGAGGTCTTTTGCTTCTCGTCTATATTTGGTATTTTGTATTATGGGTTACCTGGCCTGTTTAGTCATTTTTAGCGGGTTATCTTTGCCTTTCGTCATAACTAATTCTTTGGCCGAAGAGAAACCCACATCAGGAGTATTAATTGTTAAATCCTGGGAGGCGCACGGCAAGAAGGATGTAGAGGCGACATTTAAGTATACCCAGCAGCTTATTGATTTATATAAAGAGGAGGCGGATAGGCAGCAGGCCTCTTTGAGGCAGTTGCCTAAAAATAGGCCAGATATTGAGGCGGTTTCTGCCTTAAATGATGTGGCTACTGCTTATTTTATCCAAGGGGAATCCTACCGCAACCAAGGCAAAAAAGAGGAGGCAATCCAGGCCTTTAAGGTAGTGGTGGAAAAATATCCTTATGCCCAGGCCTGGGACCCGCGGGGTTGGTTTTGGGTGGTGGCCAAGGCAGCTCAGGAGAGTATTGATAAATTAGAAGGCCGCCAGGTTAAACCGCCTGAGCCAAAGCCAGTTGAGATTAGTCGCATACCAACCAAGGTAAAGTTGTATGATACGGGCAAGGAAGATTTTGTCGATTATACTAAATATGGCGAATTTCAAAATGTGGGAACCAAAGATTATCGTTATGTGGTCAAAGATCAGGAGGGTTTAGCCCAGGCAGTAGGCGAAGGGATTTATCCCAATACTACCTCAGTGCGCTGGGACCCGGAATACAAAAAGGCACTTCAAGAAAAGAGGCTAAAGGGTACACATTGGGATATGTTGCAGTCTCCGGATCTACAGGCAGCATTTTTAAAGTGGGCATTGTGTCCTGAACCACAGGGTGTGAAGTTATTTTATACAGCGGAGATTTTGGAGAAGTCAGGGTTAATAAAACATGCCATTAAATGCTACTATGCCATTCTAGTACATTTTCCTGGTGCCTATGGCTGGACCTATTGGCATACGCCTTGGTATGTTGCCCAGGCAGCAGTAGCTAAGATTAAATATCTTTTGCGCCGTTATCCCCAGTTAGGGTATCGGCTGGTAGATGCGGATATCCGTATCATCAACGGCTACGATAATGATGTATCCAATGATATAGTTATCGCTAATCCAGGAAGATTAATGAGGCAAGGGCCTTGGGCAAGATTAAAGGCTCGGAGTCGGAGTTGGCCAATAAGCATAAAAAGAAGGTTGGGTAAGGGCAAGGTCCACTTGGTTCAGTATGAGACAGGAGATTGGCAGCTTTTGGTAGATGGCAAGCCTTATATTATAAAAGGAATAACCTATTCGCCAACTAAGGTAGGGCAGTCTCCAGATGAAGGGACAATGACTAGTTGGATGGAGGATGATTTTAATCATAACGGTAGGCCCGATGGTCCTTACGATGCCTTCGTGGATAAAAATAGAAATAACCTTCAAGATAAAAATGAGCCGGCAGTGGGTGATTTTAAGTTGATGCAACAGATGGGGGTAAATACCATTAGGGTTTATCACCATCCGCAAAAGATTGATAAAGAGGTCTTGAGGGATATGTTTGAGCGTTTTGGCATCCGGGTGATAATGGGGGATTTTTTAGGAAAATACGCCTTGGGTTCAGGAGCGCCTTGGAATCCCGGAACAGATTATAACAATCCCAACCATCGGGAGAATATGCTTAAAAGCGTTACCCAGATGGTTGAGGAGTATAAGGATGAGCCATTTTTGCTCTTTTGGCTTTTGGGTAACGAGAATGTCTATGGTTATGCCTGTAATGCCGATAAGGACCCCGCTAGTTTTTTTAAATTTGCCAATGAGGTAGCCAGAAAGATTAAGGAGTTAGACCCTGAGCATCCAGTTGCTATTTGTAGTGGTGATATCCTTTATCTGGATGTATTTGCTGCCAATTGTCCGGATATAGACATCTTCGGTACCAATGCCTATCGAGGTAAACATGGTTTTGGATTTCTTTGGCGTCAGGTTAAGGAGCTGACGGACAAGCCAGTATTTATCACTGAGTTTGGTTGTCCGGCTTATATGGAGGGCGTAGCACTGGAGAAGGCAGAAGATGAGCAGGCAGAATACCACCTTGGTTCATGGCAGGATATAAAGGAGAATTTTGCCTTTGGTCAAGGCGAGGGGAATGTGCTTGGGGGAATAGTGTTTGAATGGCTGGATGAGTGGTGGAAGGCGTATGAACCAAAGACGCATGATTCCCGGGGCCTTTGGGCAGGGCCTTTCCCCGATGGCTATATGCATGAGGAGTGGTTGGGCCTTTGTGGTCAGGGTGATGGCAGGTATAGTCCTTTTTTACGCCAGTTGCGTAAATCTTACTATACCTATAAGAGATTGTGGCGAAAATAAACTAAAGGCCTTAAAATAAGGTTAGGTTATTCAGGTTTAAATAGGGATTTTGATGGGGAGGGGAAAGGAGGTAGTATCAGAGACAATTCATTTTATGGTGTTGAGTAGCGAAGAAATTAAAAAGGAGGTTTGTGATGAAAAAAATTGCAATTTTGGTGTTGGCTTTAGCTTTGAGTCTGCCAGGGCTGGGGTTTTCTCAGGGGAAAAATGAGGCTACAGGAGAAACAGCCAAGGTCTTTAGCGTCTATTCTGATAAGCGTTCTCCAGATAACCACTACATCCCCTCGGGCTGGATGGGCGATTACGGAGATATAAAATTGAATGACCAGTTTATGGAGAATCCCCATTCAGGCACTACCTGTATGGAGTTTGTCTATACTGCTAAGAAATCCCAGGGCCAAGGCTGGGCAGGTGTCTATTGGCAGAATCCGGCAAATAACTGGGGCTCAAAAAAGGGTGGTTTTGATTTGACTGGAATGACTAAGATTACCTTCTGGGCAAGGGGTGCAAAAGGAGGAGAGGTTATCCAGAAATTTATGGTAGGTGGAATAAAAGGCGCCTACGCGGATTCAACCGCTGTTGAGATGGGGCCAATCGAGCTCACTGATACTTGGAAGCAGTATACTATAAATTTAGCCGGTAAGGACCTTTCTTATGTAAGTGGTGGATTCGGTTGGGTGACAACCTCAGACCTCTGCCCCAATGGCATTACCTTTTATCTTGATGACATAAAGTTCGAAGCTGATCCTTCTATAAAGCCTGAGTCGCGTAAACAGGAGACAATGCCGTTTTATGTCTATTCGGATAGGTCTTCGGTTAAGAATCACTATATCCCATCGGGTTGGATGGGTGATTATGGTGATATAAAGTTGGATACAGGATGGAAGGAGGATCCCTATTTAGGCGATTCCTGTATTAAGATTATTTACAGTGGTAAAGCCACCCAAGGCGCGCGTTGGGCAGGGATATTCTGGCAGAACCCGGCAAATAACTGGGGGACGGTGGATGCTGGTTTTGATTTGTCTAAGGCTACCAAAGTTACCTTTTGGGCTAAGGGTGAAAAAGGTGGCGAGCGGATTGAAGAGTTTAAGGTTGGCGGGATAATGGGAGAGTTTTCTGATTCGGATTCCGCCGGCATAGGTCCGGTAGTCCTAAATAAGGAGTGGACCCAGTATACCATTGACCTGAAGGGTAAGGATATGTCCTATATCATTGGAGGTTTTTGCTGGGCGACCAATGTGGATGTAAATCCCGAAGGAGCTACCTTTTATCTGGATGAGATTAAGTATGAATAGGTTGGTTTTTGGGTTGTTAGGAAATAAGGTTGCTGCAGGCCGCAGGGTACCTATCCTTGTGGTCTGCAGTATTTTCTTCTCAATGTTTTTCTTGGGGCTGGGTTGGGCCAGGCCAAAACCCAAGGTTTTTATCCGTACCTTAAAGAACAAACATTATGAGTTGATAGTAGAGGGTAAGCCATACTTTATCCAAGGGGTATGTTATAATCCAATTCCTATTGGTAAGAATCATGAATATGATTGGTGGTCAGACCTGGCAAGGCCTTGGATGGTTGATGGCAGGCTGATGAAAGATATGGGAGTTAATACCATCAGGATTTATCAGGTTGGTCAGAATCCAGAAAGCGTCCGACAGGTCATCCGCGATTTATACCAGAATTTTGGTATCCGGGTAATCTTGGGCCACTGGTTAGGTTTTTGGGAATACCCTTGTCCTTTGTATGGGGATAAGGATTTTCAGGCAAGGATTAAACAGGAAGTTTTAGATATGGTTAAGACCTACAAGGATGAACCGGGGTTGTTGTTGTGGATTTTGGGTAATGAGAATAATTACTCCTGCGCAGGTATGGTGAATCCCTGGTCAACCCCAGAGATAGACAAGGAGCCTGACCCTATAAAACAGAAACAGATGCGTTTTGAGTTGTACTATTCCTTTGTGAATAGCCTGGCGCAGGAAATCCATAAAATAGACCCTAATCATCCGGTTGCCTTGGGCAATGGTGAGTTGATTGGCCTGGAGGTGGCCAATAAAGTATGCCCAGATGTAGATGCAGTAGCTACGATAATCTACCGCGGCAAGACTTTTGGCAACCTTTTTAATTCCCTACGGGCAACCTTTGATAGGCCTTTAATAATAAGCGAGTTTGGGGCTGATTGCTATGATGCCTATCTTAATAAAGAAGACCAGAATATGCAGGCGTTTTTCTTAGAGTCGCAGTGGGGTCAGATATTTAATAATCGTGCCCGCGACAAGAATGGCGCAGGAAACTGCCTTGGGGGGACGATGTTTGAATGGACGGATGAGTGGTGGAAGCACAAGGAGTATGACCCAGATGGTTGGTCAGTGCACGATACCGAGTCATTTTGGTCCAATGGGAGTTATTATTTTGATATCCAGGCACCTAAGAATATGAATATGAATGAGGAGTGGTTTGGGATAGTAGCCATTTCACCGGAAATAGAGCAGGGTATTAACAAACGCATACCCCGCAAGGCCTATTATGTGGTAAGGGAGTTTTGGAAAAATCCACAAAAACAGAAGTTGCAAAAGAAAAACATAAAGAGATGAAGGTGATAAGGTTTTTTAATTTTTTAACTTTCTTTATTTTTGCTTTTATGGTTGTGGGCAGGGGTGGCTTTGTTTTTGCCCAAGATTCCGAGAGCGTAGCTAACTTAACTAAGGCAATATTTGAATCTAAGTCTAAGTCCGAAATATTTAATTATTTTGAGAAGCTCTCCGACATCTATTTTAGCCAGAATAACTTTGCCGAATGTGTTAAGTTAATGAATTCCATTTCTGCCAAGAAGAAGGAACTACTTGCCTACACAAATTACTTCAGCGCCTTAAGCCGCTATTATCAGCTTAAACACTGGGAAGAGACACAAAACTGGGATGATTACTTTGCCTCAGGCAATGCCCTGCGTCAGGAGATTGTGGATTATGCCCAGAAGGCTATGTCTGTCTCTGCGGTATCTGAGCCTACCTTTATCTATTCGCGTTTACTTCTATGGCGTTTTCATAACGACCAGCAGGATGCCTTATGTGATTCGGCATTAACAGATTTATTGCAGGCGATAGATACCTATTCCGAGACAGCCGGGGATATCAAGGTTATTAAAGAGGTGGCAGACCAGCTTTTTATTGCTGGGCAAAAAGGAAAATCTAAACAGCTGTACAGGCTGTATGTAGAAAAACTCCTTAAGTCAACCACCGGCAATGAGCAACTCTGGGATATTGCCGACTCCTTTTATGGAGAAGGAAATCTGGATTTGGCGCAAGAGGTCTTTGATGCCTATATCTCTAAACTTGAGTCAGCTGGGTCTAAGGAAAAGTTGACAGCCGCGCTTGTTGAGATTGCCCAGAGATTTTCTTTTAAAGACAGACAGCCATTCGATTTTACTTATGCCGAAAAGGTATTTGCCAAGACTGAAGAGATAGCCCCTGAGGCCTTAACCGAGGATTTGTTATATTTAAGAGGTTACAATCTGGAAAAGGGTAAGGATTTCTTGGCAGCAGCCCAGATTTATGAAAAATTACTCTCGCGTTTTCCTAATACGCGCTTTCAGGATGAGCTGAAATTTAAGCTGGGAATCATCTTTACCTATGTCGGCCGCAACAGGCAAAAGGGCGAGGCCTTTTTTAAGGAATTGGCAGAAAAACAAGAAACACCTCTAACTGCCCAGTTGATTTCCAGCATATATCAGCTTGGGATTTTAAGCCAGTGGCAGGGTGATTCAGATAGCGCCCGGAAGTATTACCAGACGCTTTTGGAGCGGGCAGGGGAGAATTTCTCCGACACAACTGATTTAGCCAAAAAGAGACTGAAAGAGATAGAGGAATCTCGGCCTATTGAGTATAACCTGAAGACATTTTTGGATGTGACCTTCAATGAGGAATATCTTCCCTTAAACGGAGGGAGTATTGACTTGAAGATAACACCTTACCAGGCATCCCAAAAGCAGGAGGTTGGGATTGGGGCGCAAGTTTTTACAGGAGAGACTGGCTGTATGCCTGTTGAGTTGCAGTATTTATGGTCAGGGCATCTGGGGACATTTTCTCCATCTACCGAAGAAAACAATTTCAACACCAGTTTTATCTTTTCTGGCACAAAAGAGATAAATCTGGTAGTAGTTTCTCCCTCCGGGGTTGTTGACAGCATTATTGATATAATAGATATCAAATAACCTACCTTTAAATTTTATTTTCTCAATACAGGTTTTATAGGTGGAAGGGTAGTGGTTTTGCTTGACCTTAATTTTAACTTAGTATATACTAATATACTAAGTAGTTTTATTTATCGTAAGTGGAAGTTTTTACAAGGGGGAGTCGATATGGATGAGATACTCAAGATATTGGAGAAGGATGGCCGTAGGAGTCCTGAAGAGATTGCCCGGATGCTTAAAAAGAGGCCTGAGGCAGTGAGAAAGGCAATAAAAAAGTACGAAGAGGATGGGGTCATCTTATCTTATAAGGCGGTGATAAATAAAGAGTTGGTAAAAGAGGCAAAAACTGAGGTACGCGCGCTTATCGAGGTAAAGGTCATTCCTGAGAAGGATGTGGGGTTTGACCGTATTGCCCAGAGGATTTATTCTTTTCCTGAGGTTAGCAGTTGTTACCTGCTTTCCGGGGGCTATGATTTACTTTTGATAGTTGAGGGCAGGGATTTGCATTCGGTTGCCAGATTCGTGGCGGAAAAATTAGCCCCTATGGAGAATGTCAAAGGCACAACCACTCACTTTTTGCTCAAAAAATATAAGGAAGACGGGATTATATTAAAAAGCCGCCAGGAGAATAAGAGGGTGGCGATTTCATATTAGTTTTTGAATAGAAGGATTGTGAGAATATGAGAAAATACGTTTCCCAAAAGATAGAGCATATGCAGCCCTCGGGGATTAGGGCTTTTTTCGATTTGGTTTTGGGAATGAAGGATGTGGTCTCATTGGGGGTAGGCGAGCCAGATTTTGTTACCCCTTGGCAGATACGCGAGGCAGGGATATATTCTTTAGAACAGGGTTTTACCTCTTATACCTCTAATAAGGGCCTGTATAAACTTCGCTTGAGCCTACATCGTTTTTTAAAGTCGAGGTATGGTTTAGATTATTCTCCTGAAGATGAGATTCTTATTACCGTAGGTGTAAGTGAAGGCCTAGATTTAGCGGTGCGCTCCATAGTTGAACCTCAGGATAAGGTCTTGATTCCCACGCCTTGTTATGTTAGTTATGGCCCAGTTGTTGAAATGGTTGGGGGTGTAGCTGTTTTTATTGATACCTCTAAAGATAATTTTAAGCTTACACCCAGGGCCTTGGAGAAGAATATTGATAAGCACACCAAGGCGCTCATATTAAATTATCCAACTAACCCAACTGGTGTTTCTTATACCAAAAAAGAGTTGCTTGCCTTAAACGATGTCTTGCAGCGCTACGGAATTCTTTGCATCTCGGATGAGGTCTATGATATGCTATCCTATGATTTTGAGCATACGCCTTTTCCTGCTTTACCGAAGGCCAAGCCCCGCACTGTATATTTAAATGGTTTTTCTAAAGGTTATGCTATGACTGGCTGGAGGATAGGTTATGCCTGTGGACCAAAGGATATAATTTCGGCAATGACCAAGATACACCAGTATACCATTATGTGCGTCTCTATAACCAGCCAGATGGCTGCCTGCGAGGCGTTGGTTTCTGGGGTTGCTGCAGCGCAAGAGATGAAACACGAATATCAAAAGAGAAGGGAGTTTTTTATTGCTGGTCTGAACCGCATCGGTCTTAGTTGTGTAAAGCCGCAAGGGGCGTTTTACGCCTTTGCCTCGGTTAAGAATACAGGCTTAAGCTCAATGGATTTTAGCCGGAAGCTGCTTGAGAGAGAGAAGGTAGCTGTGGTTCCGGGCAATGCCTTTGGAGAAAATGGCGAGGGTTTTGTGCGCATGTCTTATGCCTCTGGTATAGACAACTTGAAAGAGGCGCTTTTGCGTATAGAGAGATTTTTAAAAACGAAAGGAAGGTGCAATAATGGCTAAAAGGACAAAACAAGAGGTTTTAAAGCTGGTAAAGGAGCATAAGATAAAATTCATCCGTCTGTGGTTTACTGATGTTTTGGGTTTCTTAAAAGGTTTTGCGATTACAGCCGAGGAATTGGAGGGCGCCCTTGAGGAGGGAATGGGCTTTGACGGTTCATCTATTGAGGGGTTTGCGCGCATTGAAGAATCAGATATGATTGCCCGGCCTGACCCCGACACCTTTACGATAATTCCCTGGCGCTCTAATGGTGACGCAGGCGTGGCCAGGATGTTCTGCGATATCTATGAGCCCAGTGGCAAACCCTTTGAAGGAGACCCCCGCTATGTGTTAAAGCGCAATATCGCCAAGGCCAAGGAATTAGGTTATACCTATTATGTTGGCCCAGAGCTTGAGTATTTCTATTTTGCCAATGCCCAGAATCCCCAAGTGCTGGACCAGGGCGGATATTTTGATTTGGTCCCTTTAGATGTTGCCCAGGATTTAAGAAGGGAAACCATACTTACCTTAGAAGAGTTGGGAATAAAGGTGGAGTATAGCCACCACGAGGTAGCTGCCAGCCAGCATGAGATTGACCTGCGTTATACCGACTGTCTTACTATGGCAGATAATGTAATGACCTATCGTCTGGTAGTAAAAGAGATTGCCCGCAGGCACGGCGTCTATGCTACTTTTATGCCTAAGCCGATATTTGGTATAAATGGCTCAGGGATGCATGTGCACCAATCGCTTTTTAAAGGTGACAAGAATGCTTTTTTTGAAAGGGAGGCCAAATATCATCTTTCGCAGGTTGGAAGTTCATTTGTCGCCGGTTTACTAAGGCATTCCCCGGAGATAACCTCAATTACCAACCAATGGGTAAATTCCTACAAACGCCTGGTGCCAGGCTATGAGGCACCAGTTTATATCTGTTGGGCCCAGATGAACCGTTCTGCCCTGATACGTATCCCTATGTATAAACCGGGTAAAGAGAAGGCAACGCGGGCAGAGTACCGTTCTCCTGACCCTGCCTGTAATCCTTACCTTGCCTTTTCGGTTATGTTGGCAGCTGGGCTGGAAGGAGTAAAAAAAGGATATAAGCTGCCACCACCGGCTAACGATAATATTTATGAGATGACTGAACAGGAGCGTCTAGAAGCAGGAATTGGCTCTTTGCCTGAGGATTTACTGGAGGCAATAAGAATAACCGAAAAAAGTAGCCTGGTTAAGGAGTGTTTAGGCGAGAAACTCTTCCAGTACTTTATCCGCAATAAAAAGATGGAGTGGGATGAGTATAAGGCGCAGGTAACCCAGTATGAGGTAAATAAGTATCTACCTATTCTTTAGGGTCTTAAAAGAAATTTATGGCTAAAAAAAGCACTTTGAATTATAAACACTACCTACGCCAGATAGAGGCATTGGCGAAGGTGGCGAGTTTAATTGCCTCAGGCGGTTATTTAGAGGAATTGTTGCGCTTGGTTGTTGAGATAACCGCCAACATTATGAATTCCAAAATCTGTTCATTGATGCTTTTGGATTCCGAAAAGAAGGAATTAGTGGTTAAGGCTACACAGTCAATCTCAGAGGAATACAATAAAAAACCCAATCTTAAGTTAGGCCAGGGTATAGCTGGTTTGGTAGCCCAAGAGAATCGCATTATCTGCGTTAAGGACGTTAGAAAAGACCAGCGTTATCTTAACCGTGAGATTGCTAAAAAAGAGAAGCTTTGCTCTTTGGCCAGTGTCCCCCTGGCAGTTAAAGGAAGGGTAGTAGGGGTGTTAAATTGTTACACCTCCAAGCGCCATATTTTTAACAAGGCGGAATTAGATATTTTGTCAGTGGTTGCCAATCAGGCAGCCATAGCCATTGAAAATGCCGAACTGGATTTGAAGGTAAAGAGTAGCCAACAGGAGCTTCAGACCCGTAAAATCATTGAGCGGGCAAAGGATATCCTATCCCAAGAGGCTAATATTTCTTCGGCAGAGGCCTTTCGTTTAATTCAGAAGCAGAGTATGGATACGCGTAAGCCAATGTGTGAGATTGCCGAGGCAATTATCTTGGCCAAAGACATAAGGCAGAAGAAGCCAGAATAAACCTGAAATAGGTTAGGAGGCCGTTTTAAAAAATAAACAGCAAGATATTTATAGTTGGTTAAAAATTGCAGGCGTTTTTATCTGGGCGCCTTTGATTTTGGCTGCAGGCCCTTTAGTCGGGTTTTTCTCAGGGGTTTTTCTGGAAAAAAGGTTCAACAGTCCTTGGTATCTTACATTATTTTTTATTGGGTTAGGAGTAGTAATTAGCGTTAGGGAGGTTTTGAGGCTTTTAAAATGGTTGTCCAACTAAAGTAATCTGAGGATGCAATCCGAATTACCTAACTTAATTAATATATTAGCCAAATCTTTTAAGGATATCCGGTTTGCGGAAATCTTATTGAAGGGAGAGAATATATTCTTTTCCTTTTTGGCGGCGGTTTTTCTTATTTTGATTTTTGGACTTGGCTGTCGAAGGCTGGAATTTATCCCTAAAAGGACTCAGGCCTTTTTCGAGGCCCTGGCTGAGGGGGTAGATAACTTTGTCTGCGGCCTGGTTGGGCCAAAAGGAAGAAGGCTTACCCCTTTTATTGGCTCGTTATTTTTCTATATCATAGTTATGAACCTGTTGGGTATAATACCTTTTATGAAATCGCCCACAGCAAGCTGGTCTATTACCTTAGGATTGGCCTTGTGTGTTTTTTTCTATGTCCAGTTAATTGCTATAAAGGAGCTGGGTTTGAAAGGTTATATTTATCATCTTATGGGGCAGCCTAAGGGGTTTTTGGCATTTTCCGTAGTGATTCCGCTGCTTATGTTTTTATTGCATATCCTTACTGAGCTTATCCGGCCTTTAAGCCTCTCCTTGCGTTTGCGCAGTAATATCTGGGGTGATGATGTTCTGCTTACACTTATCGCTGGATTAGGCCTTAAAGGAATTCCTCTATTATTGTTCAACACTTTAACTACTATTATTGGCAGTGTTGTCCAGGCTGTAGTATTCTGTTTGTTGGCTACGATTTATTTTGCCTTAGTAATGCCGCACGGAGAAGAAAGATTGGTTAAAGATAAAAAAGGAGGATAAAAAGATGGATTATAAAGCATTTTTGGCATTAACAGTTCCTTTGGGTTTGGCCCTTGTTGGTTTTGCATCGGCCTTGGGATTGGCCAAGGCGGTTAGCTCAGCTATGGATGCTACAGCAAGGCAGCCTGAGGCGTCAATGAAGATCCTTATTGCGATGGCTACGGGTTGTGCCTTTATTGAGGCCTTAACGATTTATGCCTTGGTTTTGGCGTTCCAGCTAGCAGGTAAGTTTTAAAAATTATAGCGAATTCAAGGTTGGGATTTTTTAAGAAATGGAACTTTTGAAACTTATAAATCTGGATGAGCTTTTGGCGCAGGTTGCAGTTTTTCTAATCCTTTTTTTTGCCTTGCGTTTTTTCTTTTGGAGGCGCATCCTTGCGTTAATTGACGCCAGAAGAGAAAAGATATCTTCTCAGCTTAAATCCATCGAAGATACCCAAGAGAGAATCAATCAGCTTAAGGCTGATTACGAATCAAGGCTTAGGGATATCGATTTAGAGGCATCCTTAAGGATGCAGAGGGCTATAGATGATGGGTTGCGCAAGGTAGAGGAGATAAAAAACGCAGCAAACAAAGAGGCGGCAGAGGTTATCCAGAAGGCCAGGCAAGAGATTAGCTATGAACTAATACAGGCAAAGGTTAGGCTTAAGAAGGAGATTGTGGATTTGACGGTTAAAGTAGTGGAGGAACTTATCCAGGAAAGGTTGACTGAGGAAGAGGACCGTAAGTTGGTTATGAGTTTTTTGGATAAGATTGAAGATTTAAAATAAACAATGACTGTAACGAACATTTTAGTTAAGCGTTATGCCGAGGCCTTTTTGCAGTATGCCCGCCAGTCCGCTTGCCTTGAGGAAATAGTTGAGCAGTTGCGGGCCCTTAAGGTGATACTGCGAACCAATAGTGACTTTTGGGAATTTTTGACTAATCCCCAGATAAGCATTTTAGAAAAAGAGGCCTGCCTTGTTAAACTTCAGGGCAATTATTTTTTACCAGAGGTAATCCACCTTATTAGGCTACTACTGGAAAAAGGGCGGATAGATCTACTTTTGGATATATGCGATTACTTGCGAGAAAGATACGCCAATGGAAAGACTATTGAGGCATTATTGAAAACCACCTATCCTTTAGATGTAGAAGTTGTGGATAAGATAAAACATCTTTTGGAGCAAAAACTAAATAAGAGGTTGCATCTGTACCTGGAATTTGACCCGACTCTTTTGGGCGGGGTTCAGATAAGGGTAGGTAATCTTATGTTTGATTTTACTATCAGGAGGCGCTTAGAAGATATAAGGAAAGGCCTTTTAGAAATACAGGTGTGATAAGATGGAGATAAATCCTGAAGAGATAACTGCGATTCTGAAAAAGGAATTAGAAAAATATAAGGTTAGACTGAAGCTGGAATCAGTGGGTAATGTTATTCAGGTGGGGGATACCATTGCCCGGGTTTACGGCCTTGATGATGTAATGGTGGGAGAGTTGGTGGAGTTTCCACAGGGTGTGATGGGGATGGTTTTGAATTTAGAGGAAGATAATGTTGGCACGGTTATCTTTGGTCCGGATAACCCTGACCGGAATATAAAAGAAGGTGATATTGTGAAACGCACTGGCAGGATTGCCCAGGTTCCGGTGGGTGAGGGGTTGTTAGGCAGGGTAATAGGGCCTTTGGGTAATCCTATAGATGGGAAAGGGCCGATAAAGGCCGATAGATTCAGGCCTTTGGAGGCCAGGGCGCCTAATGTAGTAGAGAGGCAACCTGTTAGTGAGCCCCTGGAGACCGGCATCAAGGCAGTGGATGCGATGACGCCTATTGGCCGGGGCCAGCGCGAACTAATTATAGGCGACCGTCAGACTGGCAAGACCGCCTTAGTTTTAGACACTATTATCAACCAGAAGGGCAAGGGTGTTTATTGTATCTATGTGGCAATAGGTCAGAAGGTCTCCAGCATTGTAGGCATTGTTGAGACCTTAGAAAAATACGGGGCAATGGATTATACAGTTATTGTCGCTGCCTCTTCCCAGACCTCGGCATCGCTACAGTATTTGGCCCCTTATGCTGGCTGTGCCATAGGAGAAGAGTTTATGTATTCGGGAAAACATGCCCTGGTGGTTTATGATGACCTTTCCAAGCATGCCCAGGCCTATCGCCAGATTTCCCTTCTTTTACGCCGGCCGCCGGGTAGAGAGGCCTATCCCGGAGATGTATTTTATCTGCATTCGCGACTTTTGGAGCGGGCAGCCAAGTTAAACGACTCGCTTGGCGCAGGCTCATTAACTGCTATACCGATAGTAGAGACTCAGGCTGGGGATATTGCTAGTTATATTCCTACTAATGTCATTTCAATCACCGATGGTCAGATTTATTTAGAGAGCGACCTTTTCTTTGCAGGGATAAGACCAGCGATTAATGTTGGGCTTTCGGTTTCACGGGTGGGAGGTAAGGCCCAGAGTAAGGCAATGCGCCAGGTGGCAGCCAAGTTAAGAATTGAACTTGCCCAGTACCGCGAACTTCTTACATTTACTCAGTTTGGTGCAGAGATAGAGGCTACAACCCAGGCGCAACTTGCCCGCGGAGAAAGGATGGTTGAGGTCCTTAAGCAGCCGCAGTATGCGCCTTTATCATTAGGTAAGGAGGTTTTGATTTTATATTGTGGCACAGGTGGTTGGCTTGACGATGTGCCTACTTTTAAGATAAAGGATTTTGAAACACAGCTTTTTGCCTTTTTGGATAATAACTATCCGGATATTGAAAGGGAGCTTGGGGTTAAAAAAGAGTTTACCCCGCAGTTACAAGAAAAGATTAACAAGGCAATAACTGAGTTTAAGGTAAAATTCCAAGGCCAGGGTTGAATTTATGCATTCACTAAAACAGATAAAATCCCGTTTACGCACGGTTAACAATATTAAGAAACTGACCCATGGGTTGGAGATGATTTCTGTCTCCAAGTTAAAAAGACAAAGACAGCTACTTTCTTCTGCCCAGGCCTATGCCGATAGGCTTTCGGGGTTCCTTCAGGATATCTTATCCGATGAAAGGCCGCTTACCCATCCGTTTTTAGAAAGGGCTTCTGGCTCGCAAGGCCCAATAGTATGCCTAATTACCTCAGACACAGGGCTGTGTGGTTCGTATAACCGGCTTGTAATTGAGGCAACTGAGAGATTTCTGTCTGACCATGATACGGATTCGGTATTTTTGGTTACCGTCGGGAAAAAAGGGTTTATTTATTTTAAAAAGAACAATTTTAAAATCCTTCGTTCGATTGTTGGCCTTAATGGCCGTTATTCAGATACGGTTGCATTTGAACTGGTGGATACATTGGCTGAGAATTTTTTATTTCATCAGCCTTGCGGTGTCTATCTTGTCTATGCCAAGATAACCGGGGTTTCAAGTTATAAAGCGGTTGTAGAAAAGCTGCTCAATATAGAAACCCCTGGCTTTGCTTCAGTAAGACATATATTCGAACCAGCGCCAGATGCGCTTTTGACCGAACTTATTTCCCATTACCTTTTTTATAAAATAAAGGTTACCCTTCTTCAGGCATTTTGTTGTGAGCATCAGTGCCGGGCAGTGGCAATGGGTGAATCAACCCAGAATGCCCAGGGGCTTTTTGAAACCTTGGTCACGCAACGCAATAAGCTGCGACAATATAACATTACCAAGGAGATAATTGAAATCATTTCTTCAGTGGAGGCATTAAGACAGTAATCTATGGCAGAAGGCGAAATAATCCAAGTTATAGGCGCAGTGGTTGATATCCAGTTTCCTGAGGGTGAGGTCCCCCAGCTTCTAAACGCGATAAAGGTGCAGGATTCTGGATGCAATATTGATTTAGTTTTGGAGGTGGCGCAACTTTTAGGGAACAATACTGTTCGCTGTATTGCCCTTTCTTCAACCGATGGCCTAAGCAGGGGGATGAAGGCGTGGGATTTGGGAACTGCGGTTACTGTGCCTGTGGGAGGCCAGAGCTTAGGAAGGATTTTTAATGTATTGGGCCAGACTATAGATGGTGGCCCGGCCTTGCCTGAGCCGGAAAAACGCAGCCAGATACATCTTAGTTCTCCCAGTTTTCGTGACCAGTTGCCTTTAGGCAGTATTTTAGAGACCGGACTTAAGGTTGTAGACCTTTTGGCACCTTTTCCCCGAGGAGGCAAGATTGGTCTTTTTGGCGGGGCAGGCGTGGGTAAGACCGTAGTGGTTATGGAGCTTATGCGTAATATCGCCCAGGAGAAGGCAGGGGTTTCGGTATTTGCGGGTATTGGCGAGAGAACACGTGAAGGAAATGAACTCTGGTTGGAGCTAAAGGCATCAGGGGTTTTGGATAAGACGGTTTTGGTCTTTGGCCAGATGAATGAGCCGCCAGGCGCCCGTTTGAGGGTAGGGATGTCTGCCCTTACAATGGCTGAATACTTTCGCGACCAAGAAAAAAGGGATGTCTTGCTTTTTATCGACAATATCTATCGTTACATCCAGGCAGGCTCAGAGGTTTCTACATTATTAGGCCGGATGCCTTCAGCAGTAGGTTATCAGCCCAACCTCAGCACCGAGATGGCCCAGTTGGAGGAAAGGATTGCCTCTACCCGTAACGGCGCTATTACCTCGGTTCAGGCGGTTTATGTCCCGGCAGATGACTTGACTGACCCGGCAATTGTAACTATCTTTTCCCATTTAGATGCCAAGATAGTTCTATCCCGTCAGATTGCTGAATTAGGTATATATCCTGCTGTGGACCCGCTTGAGTCTACCTCGCGTATACTTGACCCGGCTATATTAGGCCGTCAGCATTATGATACTGCGGTTATGGTGCAAAAAATCCTGCAACGTTACAAAGACCTGCGAGACATCATTTCCATATTAGGGATAGATGAGCTTACTGACGAGGACAAGCTTATTGTCTATCGTGCGCGCAAGATACAGCGTTTCTTCTCCCAGCCTTTTTTTGTGGCTGAGAATTTTACCGGGATGAAAGGTAGATTCGTCAAACTACAGGATACAATAAAAGGTTTCAGGATGATTGCCGAGGGGCAGTTGGATTATCTGCCTGAGCAGGCATTTTTTATGGTGGGCACCATTGAAGAGGCGATAGAAAAAGGAAGGCGTCTTAACGGAAATAACAACCCAAAGTGATTTATGTCTCGTTCATTTAATCTTACCATTATCACGCCCGAAAGAACCATTTTTGAAGGCCAGGCAATATCTCTTGTTGTGCCTTCGGTTTTGGGGTATTTAGGGATATTAGCCAACCATAGCCCATTATTAGCCAAACTTAAAGAAGGCAGGATAATCATAAAAAAGGAAGCTGACCAGCCAGCCTTGGTTTTAAAAAATAGAGGCAGCGGTTTTTTACAGGTTAGGGATAACCAGGTTAACCTATTATTGGATGAAAAGATACAGCAACAAGATATTCAAGGATAACCAAGCGCAACCCACGTTGTTGCGCCTGGCCTTGGCGCAGATAAATCCAGCTGTGGGGGATTTAAAAGGAAACAGCCAAAAAGTCATTGATTTTATCAATAAGGCAAAGTCCTCAGAAGCGGATTTGGTTTGTTTTCCTGAATTGGCGGTTACAGGGTTTCCACCCAATGGCCTACTTTTGAAAAAGGAGTTTGTCCGCGAAAATATCTATCAGTTACGAAGGATAGCCAAATCCTGCCAAGGCATCTTGGCCTTGGTTGGGTTTGTTGACTGCCAAAATGATAAACTCTATAATGCCTGCGGTCTGCTTTATAATGGTAAAATTGTTGCGGTTTATCATAAGCGGCATATTTTAAAATATGGCGATTTTGATGAGGCGCGCTTTTTTTCTTGCGGTGATACTTCGCCTGTTTTTAGCTTAGGAGGTGTCCTATTTAAGGTAAAAATTGGTGAGTCGGATTTTAAGGCTGAAAGTTGCCTCAAGGGTTCTTTAGCCAGCAGGCAGGGTTTGATTATCGTCTTAAATGCCTCGGCGTATTGCATAGGTAAGCTTAGGGATTTTGAGAAAAAGATGGGTAAGCAGGCATTAGAGAGAAAGGCTTTTATTGCCTCAGTTAACTTGGTAGGAGGCCAGGATGAGTTAGTCTTTGCAGGGCAAAGCGCTGTGGTTGATTATCAGGGTAGGTTAGTTGCCCGGGCAGATTCTTTTGCCGAGGAATTACTCCTTGCGGATATACAAGTGCCTTTTTTCCAAAAAAGCGGCCAAAAGGCCAAACTAAAGGTTATCTCATCTTCATTGAATTTAAAAAGGGATTCCCATATTATCAATAAAATTGAGCCAGTTAAAGATGATGTAGCAGAGGTTTATGAGGCCTTAAAGTTAGGCCTTAAGGATTACGTCCAGAAGAATAACTTCTCAAAAGTAGTATTGGGCCTAAGTGGCGGGATTGATTCCAGCCTGGTTGCGGTTTTGGCCTGCGATGCCTTAGGAAAAGAAAATGTGGTGGGGGTTTTTATGCCCTCGGTGTATACCTCAGAGGAATCAAGGCGTGATGCAGAGCAATTGGCCAATAATTTAGGGATAAGGCTAATTGAGATACCGATTAATGAAATCTATAAACAGTTCGGCCTAGCCTTGAAGGATGTTTTTAATGGGTTGGGTGAGGATGTTACTGAGGAGAATATCCAGGCGCGTATACGTGGCAGTCTTCTTATGGCCCTGGCTAATAAGTTTGGTTGGTTGGTTTTGGCCACGGGCAATAAATCGGAGCTGGGAACTGGTTACGCTACTCTTTATGGAGATATGGCTGGCGGGTTTGCAGTTATTAAGGATGTGTATAAGACTTTGGTCTATAGGTTGGCGCGCTATCGCAATAGCCTGGTTGAGGTTATCCCACAAGGCGTTTTTACCAAAGCCCCCACAGCAGAATTAAGGCCGAATCAGAAGGATAGCGATACCTTACCGGGCTATGAGATTTTGGATAAGGCCCTGAGGTCTTTTATCGAGGAGAATAAGGATATAGCAGGTCTTGTTAGGGCTGGCATTAGCCTAAATATGGCAAGGCGGATTGTCCGGATGGTAGCAAAAAGTGAATACAAAAGGCGTCAGTCAGCCTTAGGAGTTAAGATAACCCCGAGTTGCCTGGGTAAGGATTTTCAGCTACCTGTAGTTAATAAGTACTACAAATCTTAGCTAAGTTTGTATTAAGGCGGTTTAAATTTTTATTACCAACTGAGTCAAATGGGAGGTGGCTATGAAGCAGGCTGCAACCACTTCTTTAAGACGTATTGAGGACAGGATGGAAGAATTAGATACCCAGTCATTGCGCTATCAGGTTTTAAATTGCGCTAAACAATTCAAGACCTCCTGGATTGAGTTAGGCCGGGCATTGTACACAGTATGGCATGACAAACTCTATAAGGAGTGGGGTTACTCTAATTTTGATAATTATACCGCTAAGGAGATAGGCATAAGAAAACAGACGGCAATGAAGCTTTTGCGCTCGTATTATTTTTTAGAAAAGGAAGAACCGCTGCTTTTGAAAGAAGAAGGAATGAAGAATGCCGTGGTTGCGCCAAGTCTGGATTCAGTAGAGGTCTTGCGTCAGGCCAAGAATAAAAAATTGTTAAATGAGGATGACTATAATCAGATAAAAAAAGCAATTTTTGAAGAGGGCAAAGAGGCAAATACTGTTAAAAAAGACCTGACTGCGCTTATCCGGCAAAGGCAGGAGCTTGAACCTGAAGAGGCCTGGGAGAAAAGGAGGCTTTCCACAGTCAGAAGGTTTTTAGGGACCCTGAAGGCCTTGACTCAGGAGATGCAGATAAATAAGATTTTGTCAGCTTCTCTTATTAGGGAAGCGGAAAAACTAATCAAGAAATTAGAAGAGGAGGTTGCCTGAATAATTTTAATAATTCCGGAGGGGCTTTTATGTTTATAAGAGTAATTTGGTTTATTTTGGGGATAGTTATTCTAACAGGAAATACCAGCTTTTTATCTGCCCAGCTATTACAGGATTCTTCCCAGGAGATTTCCTCATCCTTCCGGTATCTTCCTCGGGAGTCTTTAAAGGGCCAGTCTGGTAATATCCAAATCAGTGAATCCGAGTTAGATTACGCCTATTCTTTTAAGGCGCTGGGCAGGCTTCCAGTTGTTTTGTCGTTGCATACAGGTTACTTAGAATTAGACCATAAAGATATAAACCCCATTTTCCCTGCACACCTTACAAGTGTGGGTGCTGGGGTTGAGACGACCTTTCCTTTCTTTGGTAAAGAGAATATGTATTGGCGCACCCGGCTTTTGCCGGCTTTTAATACGGATGACTGGAGCCTTCGTTCCAGTGCCTTTCGCCTACCTGTACAGAGCTTTCTTATTTACCAGCCTTGTGAGTTTTGGACCTGGATAACAGGCTTGGCGGTTTATGCAGATTACGATAATGAAATCCTTCCTATACTGGGATTAATCTATAAGCCCAATAAGAGCCTTCAGGTTTACCTTATACCCGATGACCCGCATATAGACTACGCACTAAATGAACGCTTGAGCTTATATGTTCGCGCTGGTCTTATAAATAGGGAATTCGAGGTGGATAAGGGTTATTTACAAAATGTGGTTTTGCGTTATCGCGAATACTATGCTGGAGGCGGCTTAAGGCTTAACCTTAACCCAAATACCCAAATTTCTTTAGGGGCAGGATATAGCTTTAATCGTTCCTTGGCCTACATAGACAATTATGGCAAGGCAGTGATTAAGGATGGTTCGTATTGCGAGTTCCGCATATGCTGGGAACAGTGAGTATTTTCTTGCCTTACATCTTATCAAACAAGTTGGTTAGCATATTTAATTGCTTTTAACCCCTTAACCGGCAAAATAAGGCTTTATTTCTAATTATTAAAAAACGAAGACAAAGAGTATTTCTAGGTACCTTGACGTTCTTTAACCCATAGTGTATACTTAATAAAGAGGGTAATTTTACTATTGTTTAGGGGTAGGGGTATTAGTGGTCTAAAGCCGGAGGAAAGAAAGTCCATCCGGTTTTTGTTGTTAGTAGAGATGTTTAAACTAACCCGTTTCTTAGCCCTTTTTTTAAGTCTTTTGCTTTTCCTCCAGCAATCTGGCTTTAGCCAGTTGGCTGCTGAGCTGGATATCTCCACGCATTTAACCCGCCTAAGAAATAGCCTTGCAGTAGAAAAATTTAGGCCGTTACATCTAAGATACCTAAGTTTAGACAACCAGTCTAATGACCTCAAGCTCCTTTTAGACAAAGGAGACCTAAAAGACCTAAAAGAAGAAGTAATTCAGAATACTACCACCAAGCTTTTAGAATACTTCTTTATTGGTTTAAGCCTTCCCAATGAATCCTTCTGGGTTAATCTTCGGCCTGACTCACCTGATGATATCATTGATCCGCTTTTAGCCCAGACTGATATAGGAAAAATCTTCCTTGAGGCAGACCTGCAGCTAAAAAAGGATACTGCCCAGGCAACCAACCCCCAGACCCCTGAAGGAAAGCTCTACTGGGACAGGCTCTACAAGAAGGCAGAGGAGCTCTTTGGCTCAGAGAATATAACCATCCCT
>Ga0272448_1000581_pt1 | contig 56159 bp, 40 predicted proteins | sample YNPCB0191_FD_202220 | JGI IMG/M metagenome (GOLD analysis project Ga0272448, IMG submission 202220) | Hot spring sediment microbial communities from Yellowstone National Park, WY, United States - YNP-CB-019-1 | ecosystem: Environmental > Aquatic > Thermal springs > Hot (42-90C) > Sediment... | reverse complement strand
TGTTGCATTCCTATCTTCAACCAAAACCCAAAGCAAACCGGAAGCAAAAAATGTGTTGTTGTAAACCGGTGCGCCCGGCCTACTTACAACCACAACCCCCATCCCACTCAAAATGCAATCGCCCTGCCCGGAACAACATCGGTGGCGCGCCCGACGACAAGAAAACGCTTCCTCGCTGGTTTGGGTGTGCGGGGGGTGAGGAAATGCACTCCGAAAAGCGTTCCCTTGAGAAGAAAGCATGCTACTCGCATCAACACGAGCGCGAGTTCCACTGGCTTCATAGGATTTTCTCCGCAAGAACTGCAACGTTGGTTCGACGCAGCCTGGGGATTCCCGCATCCATGGTTATACGGCGATCCTGTTACGGTTCGACTCTTACTTTTTGCGAACAGGTTACTTTGTTGCGGTTCACCTGGTAATAGAATTGCTTTCCACGCGGCCCCTTTATATTGCTATTATGTGCAGCCGCGAAAAGAGTATGAAATCCTCCATTATGGTCAAAGCCCGGCCAATGGAACCCTTTTGGAACGTCTATCGCGCCTGCATGAGGGTATCACGTCTGACCGCAACGGTCGAGGATGCACACTCGTCGGATGTGTTGCGGGTGACTGAAAATTAACCGTCCAATGCCATGTCCTTTCAACTCGTCAGCAAATACAGGCCGCGGGGGGATCAGCCGGAAGCGATTCGCGCGCTTGTCGAATCGCTGCGGGCCGGTAACCGTTTCCAGACGTTGCTCGGCGTTACCGGCAGCGGCAAGACCTTCACCATGGCCAATGTCATTGCCGCGATGGATCGTCCGACGTTGGTAATCTCGCACAACAAGACACTGGCGGCACAGCTTTTCAGCGAGTTTAAACAGTTTTTCCCCCACAATGCGGTCGAATACTACGTCAGCTACTACGACTACTATCAGCCCGAAGCGTACATCCCGCAGACCGACACCTACATTGAGAAAGACGCCAGCATCAACGAACAGATTGAAAAGCTCCGACTTTCCACCACCAGTTCGTTGCTCGCGCGTCGCGACGTGGTTGTGGTTGCCAGTGTCTCCTGTATCTACGGCCTCGGCTCGCCGGAAGATTACTTCGAGATGATGGCGCTTGTTACTGTCGGCAGTGAAATGGCCCGCGACGACCTGCTCCGTAAATTGGTGGACATGCAATACGACCGCAACGACTACGAACTGACCCGCGGACGATTCCGCGCGCGCGGCGGCACCGTCGAGGTCTGCCCCAGTTACACCGATGACGCGGTACGCATCGAATTCGACGGCGACCGAGTGGCCGCCATTGCCCGGTTTGATCCCCTCAGCGGCAAGAAAAAGGAAACGATCTCCGCCATCTCGATTTATCCCGCCAAACACTGGGTCACGCCCTATCACAAGATTGCCAATGCTGTGAACGCCATTAAAGCCGAACTGGCCGAGCGCGTGGCTTGGTTTGAGCAACGCGGAAAACTGGTCGAAGCCCAGCGTATTCACAGCCGCACCATGTACGACCTGGAAATGCTCCAGGAAATGGGGTTCTGCGCCGGCATCGAAAACTACTCACGCCACCTCAGTGGACGCGCTCCCGGCGAGCGCCCGTTTTGCCTGCTGGATTTCTTCCCGAAAGATTATCTTCTCATTGTGGACGAGTCGCACGTTACCGTACCGCAGATCGGGGGGATGTACGCGGGCGACCGCTCGCGGAAAACCACGCTCGTGGAGCACGGGTTCCGCCTCCCTTCCGCGCTCGACAACCGGCCACTAAACTTCCAGGAGTTCGAAAACTTGGTCAACCAATGCATTTTCGTTTCGGCGACACCGGGTCCCTTTGAACTGGAGAAAAGCGCCGTGGTGGCCGAACAGATTATCCGCCCAACCGGGCTGGTGGATCCGCCGGTGACGGTGAAGCCCCTCCAGGGGCAGATTGACGACCTGATCGAGCAATGCCGACAACGAGTGGAGAAGGGCGAGCGCGTTCTGGTCACAACACTGACCAAACGCACTGCCGAGGACCTTGCCGATTATCTCCGCGACGTTGGTATTCGCGTGAAATATCTGCACAGCGAGATTGACGCCATTGAGCGCGTGGAAATCCTGCGCGGCCTGCGTGCCGCCGACTTCGATGTGCTGGTTGGCATCAACCTCTTGCGCGAAGGACTCGACCTGCCCGAAGTGTCGCTGGTGGCTATTCTCGACGCCGACAAGGAAGGATTTCTTCGCAGCGCAACCTCGCTCATCCAGACAGCAGGCCGCGCTGCGCGTCACATCAATGCCGAGGTGATCCTGTACGCCGACGTAATCACGGATTCGATTCGGAAATTTCTGGAAACCACCGAATACCGGCGTCGAAAACAACTCGCCTACAACCAGGAACACCACATCACGCCCAAAACCGTCAAACGCGAACTGCAACTCAGCCTCGCCGAGCTGACAAAAGCGCGGGAAGTCGAAGCCGCGGTTGTCCGTGACGGATACGCCACGACGGAGTTGATCCGCGAATTGGAAGCGGAAATGCTGGAGGCCGCCGAGAATCTCCAATTCGAGAAGGCAGCGATCCTGCGCGACCAGATCAAGGCGTTACAGGAGGGGAAAACGGTTGCGCCCAAACGCGAAGTAAAATATAGCCGCAAGCTGCGCGTGAATGTGGTAAAGAAACCACGACGCACAAAAAAGTTGTCACCCTGAGCGAATCGAAGGACGCGTCGGCGCATCGGATTCAGCGCTTCTTCGCTCCGCTCAGAATGACAACCCTGACTCAAGAGTATATTCGTCAAATCGTCCGCGCCGCGCTGACCGAAGATGTCGGCGCCGGTGATGTTACCACCGAATCCGCCATCCCTGCGGATCTTCGCGCCTGCGCGGTCATCCTCGCCAAAGAACCGTGCGTGGTCGCGGGATTGCCGCTGGTAGAAGCGGTGTTTGCCGAACTCGGTGGCGTGGAAACATCGCCAGTGGTCTCGGAAGGCGCGATCGTCGCGGCAGGACAGGTGGTTTGCCGTCTGGACGGCGCGGCACGAACCATCCTGACGGGGGAACGGACGGCCTTGAACTTTCTCCAACGCCTCTCCGGTATCGCCACGTTGACACGCGAGTTCGTGGAGGCGGTGGCAGGCACCAAGACACAAATCCTGGACACCCGCAAAACCACGCCAACGTTGCGCTGGCTGGAAAAATACGCCGTCGCTGTCGGCGGCGGAACCAATCACCGCATGGGGCTCTACGACGCCGTCATGATCAAGGACAATCATCGGACAATTTTGTCCCGATTAGGGCCGTCTGCGATGGGTAACGCTGTGGCGACCGCCAGGGCCAGAGACCCGCGCATTCCCGTCATTATCGAGGCCGATTCGCTGGCCGATGTGGAGACAGCACTGGCGGCGGGCGCCGATCAGATTCTGCTCGACAACATGACCCCTGACGAATTGCGCGAGGCGGTCCGTTTGGTGGCCGGACGCGCCAGAACCGAAGCCAGCGGTGGCGTTCGCCTGGCCAATGTCGCCGAGATTGCTGCCAGCGGAGTGGATTACATCAGCGTGGGCGCGCTGACGCACTCCGCGCGGGCGGTGGATTTCTCGCTGGAAGTGACGGACACGCCGTTGTGAGTTATTGTTCGGATGGTTCCACCGTGGCCGGAGCGGGTTTGGTGGGTTTGGCGGCCGGCGTTGTTGTGGCCGACTTGGTGGTGGCGGAGGATGACGGTGCGACGGGCGCCGGTGGAGAAGCGGTCGGGGGTGGCAGAATCGAATAGTTTTCCAGTGGAACTTTGATGGCGGCGGCTTCTCGGAGGAATTGAACGCCCTTGTCGAACTCGCTGCGGTCGAACCATCGGTTGAAGTAAATGTCGAGTGTGGCCGTGGGGTCCAAAGCGGTGGTGGTGTGGACGCGCATGCTGCGGTACACCGACTCGGTCATCTGGGTGACTTTGTCAATCACATCCATTTCGACGGCCAGGTAGGAGGTAATCTTGGGAATCGCTCGGGTGATCAGTTTCTCGTGTTCCTCGGTGGCTTTGAGGATTTCCGCCAGTTGAGGAGACCGGTCGGCATGCAGTTGAATGGCTTTGGCCAGATCGCGGTTGCCGTTTTTGAACAGTTCGGCCATGCGTTGCATGGCGGCGACGGAGATTTCGCGCCGTTTGTTACAGTCGAGGATGCGTTGGCGGAGGCTGCTGAGGGACTTGCCGAAGTCCATGGTGGTTTTGATGCGTTTCAGACGCTCGCGGGAGGAGGCGGTGGTGACGTTGTCGCTGGTGGGGGCGTTGGTTTCGGGAGTGGTATTGACGTTCACGGTGGTGCGGCTGCTGGAGGTCGGTTGAACGGCCTTGGCAGTGCGGACGGCGGTGCGAACGCGCATGGCGGCGTTTGTGGCGGACATGGCGTCGAGCATGTCGAGAATCTGGTCCAGCAGCAATTGTGAGGCGGAGGCATCGTAGCGCACCTGCATTTCAGGTTTCAGGCCGGTTGCAGTGGGCGGGAGGACGGTCATAAAGACTGGACCGAAATCGGTCGAGGTTTGGGTGTTGGAGGGGGCGGGGACATTGGTGCCGCTGCCGGCGACAACGATGTTGATGGCGGTTGGCGGAGGATTGCTGGCGGGTGCTGTGGCGGTTGTCGCAACGTTGGTCTGGTCGCGGAGCAAACCGGCATAAGCGATCATGGCTTCTTGTTCGATTTGGAGGGCGAGGAGGAGCTGGGCATAACCGCGGCGGGCGTAGTAGTTGCCGACGGTAGGTTTGGCGGCGATGGCGCGGTTGAAGTACTCAATGGAGTCGAGGTAGTTTCCGCGGGCGATTTCGACCGAGCCGTACAGGTCGTTGAATTCGGGGTCTTGGAAGTACTCGGGTTTTGCGCCGATGAGCAGTTGCAGCGCTTCGAGGTATCGTCCCTGACTGAATTCGATTTTGGCGACGTTGTACTGGAGTTTGCTGAGGATGGCGAGGTTGACCTCGTTGGTGGCCGGTTCCAGCATCAGGTAGTTGGTGTAGAGTTGGAGAGCCGTACGCGCGTCTCCTTCGTCCATACGTTTGCGGGCGACCCGCGGGTAGAGTTGGAGGAACAGATCGCGGAAAGAGGGACGGACATCGGGGTTGTTGGCGCAGGCGTCTTCGAGACGGGCCAGCGCATCGGCGTCGCGGCCGGCTTTCATCTGTTCGATGGCGAGGGCGCGGTATTGTTCGGCGAGGGCTTTTTGGTAGTAGGTGGTAATGGCGTCGCGGTTGCGTTGGACGTACTCGGTGTCGGTGTAGTTGCGTTGCAGTTGTTGGAGGAGATTGACGATGTCGCGGGCGTCGGTGTTGACGGAGAGACTCCGGGCCTGGGCGTAAAGCTGTTCGGCGGCCTTTTCGCGGATGGATTTTTGGAGGGCAGGTTTTTGTTCCGCGATGCGTTTTGCCCAATCGGTGGTGGGGTAGTTTTTCTCGATCTGAACATAAAGTTCAAGCGCGGCTTCGGGTTTGCCCTCGCGTTCGAGCGCTTCGGCCTTGTCGAAGAGGTCCTTGGCTTCCTTGTCGAGTTTCTGGATGTAGAGTGTCTGGTACTTTGTGAGGTTGTCGCTGACCAGCGAGATTTTGGAGTAGGTTGGATAAAGTTCGGTGATTTCCTTGAACAGGCTGATGGCGAGCTTGAGGTCATTGGCCGCAAGGGCGGCGTCGGCTTTCTGGTGCTTGAGGGACGCCTGCGCTTCAATGATGAACGGCTCGACGCTCTTCTTCAGACCCGTTAGTTCCTGTGCCACGGTGGTGATGGAGAACTGCGTGGCAATATCGTTGAGGATCCGCTGGCACTGCTCGTATTGGCCTTCGCTGGCGAGTCGTTTGGCGGTGACAAGAGCTTCTTTGGCGATGGCATCGTCTTCATTGCCCTCAAAAGCTGATTTTTGTTCACTGAGGACGGGCAGAGCGCCGCCGCTTTGGGCGAAGCTTTTGCCTTCCAGATCACGGCCTCGGATCAGGCCAGAGGGGTCTATGGTGAAAGTGCGGCGACCGGTTTCGTTGTATTTTTCCGGTTCGGCAACGGCAGTGTAACTGGCTTCGCTGACATCGCGGATGCTGATACGATAACCTTTGACCAGTCCGGAAGCGAGATCGCGGCTGCAAAAACTGGTACCGGCTTCAGCCAGTTCCGTCAGGGGTAGGTACTGGCCGACGCCCGACTGATTCGGGTCTTTGTAGCGGATGATTTTGACCAGTTTTTCGGCGCGGGCGATGCCTTTGAGAACATTGATGGCGTTGGCTTCGTTCTCGGCCATAAGCTTGTCCACCACGAGGCGGGTCTCGGCAAATTGTTCTTTTTGGGCGCGTTGGTGGAGATGCCAACCGTAGAATCCGCCAAGACCAAGACCCACTACCACCCAGAAAAATCCGAGGAACACACCCCAGGTGGCCTGTTTGCGGTCCGATTCCAAACCGCCGTGGCGTCGGATGTGACCAATGGCCAGCAGACCGAGAATAATCGCCAGCACCGACGGGATCACAAGGAAACCAAACACACCGCACAACAACGCCAACAACGGCAGCATCCCCACACTCGGCGCGCCCGGATGTTCCATCGGACGGACGAATCCAACGGGTTGCGGCTGCGACGGGAAGGCAAGCGGCGCGGTCTGCGCGAGACTAAACCCGCAACGCGGACAAAAGTTGACCGAAAACGGGATGAACGCCTGACAGGAGGGACATTGCACGCCACGCGGCGCCATGGCAGTGCCTGCGCTGACTGGCATCAGTGCCGATCCCGGCGGAACCGGCGCGGCGGTCGGAATGCCCGGCATCGGAACTCCTTCGCTCACGACTTCCACCGCCGGTTCGGGTTGGGCGGGTTTCGGCGTCTCGGTTGGCGTTTCTTTTGGCGGTTGTTCCGCGGGGAGGTTAAATCGGATGTGCACCACTTCGCCCAGTTGAAGCGTGTCTCCGTCCTTGAGCCGTGCTTCTTTGATTTGCGAGCCGTTGACGAAGGTGCCGTTGGTGCTGTTCAGGTCCACCAACCAATACTCGTCGCCGCGTTTTTCAATGCGAGCGTGATACCCACTGACGGCTTCCTCATCAATTTGGAGATGATTGGTGGGAGCGCGTCCGATGTCACACCGCGGCTCGCTCCATTGAAAAACTCGTTCCCGCGGCGTGGCGGGATGTATCGTCAAGACTGGCATGGCGTTACAAACTAAGATATTTGTTCCTCGCTGGCAATACTGGAAAAGCGTCTTCGCGCGGTTTTTACTTACTTTTTGTATTCGCACTGACTAGAGTTTCTCCCCATGACAAAAAGCGCGGCCATACTGGAACAGTTCTATCAGGCAAAAGGAGGATTCCTTTCCGCCGCGCAACTGTGCCATCTCATTCACGTCAGCGAACAAACAGTGGCCGCCGAAATCGCTGAATTGGAGAAACTCGGTTACAAAATTGAGTCGCACCCTCATTGGGGCTATCGCCTCCTGAGCGTTCCCGACCGTCTTACCGCCGACGACATCAAGGCGCGGTTGAAGCCGCAAGTGATTGGTTCCGAGGTGATTGTGTTTAGCGAGACGGCTTCCACAAACGACGTTGTCGCTTTTTTGGGTGCCGCTGGAGGGCGAGAGGGATTGGTTGTGTTTGCCGAGTCGCAGACCAAAGGCCGTGGACGGCGTGGTCGTTCCTGGCTTTCGCCCCGTGGTAAGGGGCTCTGGTTTTCCGTCCTGCTTCGTCCGATATTTCCGCCTCGCGCGATGTCGCGGATCACCATTGCCGCCAGTGTGGCCATTGCTCGCGCCATCCGTCAAACCGCTGCTCTCGATGCCCGTATTAAATGGCCCAATGACGTAACCATTGGTGACCGAAAAGTGGCAGGGATCCTCACCGAATTGCAAAACAACGTCGCCATCCTCGGCGTCGGAATCAATGTGAATTGTCAGCGCGAAGATTTTCCGCCCGAACTCGCGGCTACTGCCACCTCTATCGCGCTGGAAACCGGTCACCGCCAGGACCGTGTTGCTCTGGCCGCCGCCGCGCTGGCGGCGTTGGACGACTGTTACCGTTGTGCGCAGACAGACTTCGATGCCGTCATTGCCGAATGGGCGCGTTGGTGTAGCACCATTGGTCGCCAGATCAGTCTGAAAATGGGAGAGCGGCGCATCGAAGGCCTGGCGCTTGCCCTCGACAGCGATGGCGCGTTGTTGTTGCGTCAGGACAATGGTCGGGTGGAACGCATCTTGGGCGCCGATGTGACCGTGGAAAAATAACCAATGAAAGAGAAAGAAAAAGAAACCATCCTCCTCATTGATGTGGGCAACACCAATACCGATTTCGCTCTCGCCACGCCGCGACGCATCCAGCAGGTCATTGGTGTCCCCACCGCCCGACTTCGCGGCATCCCGTTCCGAAAAGGTTCCTATTGCGCCTGTGTCCTTTCCTCCGTTGTCCCGTCGGCCACGCGCCAACTGCGCCGATGGTTGGTCGTGCCAACGATGCTTGTCAATGCAAAGGCCGATCTCGGTATCGGTATTCGTTACCCGAACAAAACCCAAATTGGCGCCGACCGGCTTGCCAATTCGGTCGGAGTTGTTCGACTCTATGGCGTCCCGTCCATCGTGGTGGACTTCGGCACGGCCGTCACGTTCGATGTGGTAAACGCCGACGGCGAATACATCGGCGGCGTCATTGCCCCCGGTCTGGCGGCCATGACCGATTATCTTCACGAACACACGGCGCTGTTGCCGCGAATCAAACCGCGTACCCCGCGCAGTGTCATCGGCAAAAGCACGGTGGGCGCCATGCAGGTCGGCGCCGTCGTGGGGTATCGCGGACTGGTCAAGGAAATCCTTGCCGCGCTCCTTCGGCAGCCCGGCATGACCAATGCCACGGTCGTCGCTACCGGCGGCTATGGCGATCTGATTGCCCGTCAGGTGCCGCTCATCCAACACGTCAATCCGATGTTGACCCTCGAAGGGTTGAGGTTTATTTACCTGCACAACTTCCATGAATCGGATTGATGCCAGATTCCGCTCGTTGCGCGCCGTCGGACAGAAAGGCTTCATTGCCTACATCTGCGCGGGCGACCCCAACCTGAAAACAACCGCGGCGCTTGCCCGTGAGTTTGAGCGCGTCGGGGTGGACGTTCTCGAACTCGGCGTGCCCTTCAGCGATCCGCTGGCCGACGGAGTCGTCAATCAACTGGCTGCCGAACGCGCACTGCAAAGTGGCACCACACTGGACGGCGTTCTCGACACGGTGGCGCGTCTGCGCCGCGAGGGTTGCCAGATTCCGATCGTTTTCTACATCTATTTCAATCTCATTCACCATCACGGCGTGGACCGCTTCGGTCGGGAGGCCGCGGCGGCAGGTGTGGACGGCGTGCTCGCGCTCGACCTGCCGCCCGAAGAGGCCGACGGATATGAACAGGCCGTGAAACAAAACGGTCTTTGCCCGATTTATCTCATCGCGCCGACCACCCCGGAAAAACGAATTGCCGGGATTTGCCGGCATGCGAGCGGATTCCTCTACTATGTCTCCCGCGAGGGCGTGACCGGTATGCAAAAACAGGTGTCTGTTTCCATGTCGCCGATGGTCGAAAAAATCCGCCGCCACACCACTTTGCCCATCGCCATCGGTTTTGGCATTTCCAATCCCGAACAAGCCCGCCAGGTGGCGGCGCACGGCGATGCGGTTGTGGTGGGCAGCGCCATCGTCAACCAGATTGCCAGGGGGCACTCGGCGCGGGACGTGGCACGTTTCGTTGCGCCCATGGTCAAGGCGGTGAAACATGCGCATCCTCGGGGTTGACCACGGGACGAAACGGATTGGCCTCGCCATCAGTGACGAGACCGCCACCATCGCGCAAAGCCTCGGCTACGTCGGCAGTGTCACCGAGGTGCTTCGCGTCGCGTCAGAACGCGGTGTCGGCAGGATTATCGTCGGCGTTCCGCGAAAGCTCGACAACACTGTCAGCGCCCAGACCGAGCGTGTCCTGGCGTTCATCGCCGCGTTGCGGTCTCTCACCACGTTGCCCGTGGAGGGATGGGACGAGCGGTTGACGACGGCGCAAGCCGAGCGGACTCTGGTTGAAGCCGATGTCCGCCGCGCGGTTCGCCGGGAAAAACGCGACCAACTTGCGGCGCAACTGTTGTTGCAAAGCTATCTCGATGCCCACCCGTCACTTTAAGTTGACCATTGCCTATGACGGCACGGCCTATGGCGGCTGGCAGTTCCAACCAAACGCCGTCACCGTGCAGGAAGTGATCGAAACGGCCCTCACGAAGATTGTCGGGCATCCCGTGCGGATTCACGGAGCAGGTCGCACGGATGCCGGAGTTCATGCGCGGGGACAGGTTGCCAGCGTGGCGCTGACGACATCGCTAAAACCATCGGTGTTGCGTCGCGCGCTCAACGCCAATCTGCCGGAAGAGGTTCGCATTCTTTCTGTGCAGGAGGTGAACGCGGAGTTTCACGCCCGCTTCAGCGCCAGACGAAAAGAGTACCGCTACCAGATTGATTGCGGTGCCGTTGCCGATCCGTTCCTGCGACGGTATGCGTGGCATCATCCCCGAAAGTTGGACGTGACCGCCATGCGGCGGGCGGCGCGGTTGTTGAGGGGACGGCATGATTTCACGGCGTTCTCGGCAAAGACGGAACGGACACCGATTCGGACGATCTCGAAACTGACCATGACGAGACGCGGTTCGTTGCTGACGATCACCGTGGTGGCAGACGGTTTTCTCTACAAGATGGCGCGCTCCATCGTGGGTGCGCTGGTGAAAGTGGGGGAGGGACGACTGACGCCGTCGCAAGTCGGTGAGTTGCTTCGTCAGAAGAAACGGGTTGCGTTGATTGAGACTGCTCCGGCAAAAGGCCTGTTTCTCTGGCGCGTGGGCTACTGACGGAACTTGGCGGCGGTCGAGGTTGGATTGTGGATGCCGGAGTGAAAATCAATTTTTTCAATAAACCATCCGGTGTCGGCACCGCGGAGGGCGGGGCTGCCGAGTTGCTGGATTTCGTCGCGGTTACGGGTGAGTTTGACGAACTGGATGGTGATGTCCAACGTTTCGATCCGCCCATCTGTTCGTCGGCGGGCCAGAAACCAGTAGGCGCTGGTGCGCCATTCCATGACGACGTTGTGGCCTTCCAGACGCGCCACTTCCGCCGGCGGCGTGCTCCAGACATCCACCGAGATGGCGGTGGCTTTGCCGAGTCGTTCGAAGGCGAATCGTGACGGTGCCCCATTGAGAAGAAGCGCCGGGTTGGGAAACCGCTCGACGAGCAGGTATTTGCCGTACTCGAAGCAACCGGGTTCGCGGATGGCGATGAATCTGGTGTCCGACGGTTTGAGCGTGATGTCCTGGTAGTGGCGGCCGGTAATGGGACTAGGGGTAGGGGTGGCGCATCCGAGCCAACCGAGCAGTCCCAGCCACAACAGCGCGCGGTATCTCACGGCGAGGAGACCTTTTCCCATGCGAACTTACCCTTGATGTTTTGACGGAAGAACTTGCCGGGAGAAGGAGTGGCAAGCAGATCGTCGTAAACGGTCCGGGGCACGGAAAAATAGCGGTACAGCCCCGTGGCATGGAACTCAATCTCCAGCGTGCCGCTGGCTTCATCGTAACCGATGCTGGCGATGTCGCTAGAAGTGACTTTCTGGCGGGGAATATCAGTCATGGGGTATCCTTGAGAAACTCGACTTTGGCCGTCAGTTCGGGGGTGAGATAGGAATCGGGGTTTTCGACCTGGACTTTGACCTGGAGAGTCCCCTTGGATCGGTTGGCTTCGGGCGCGATTTCGGCCACATAGCCGTTGTATTTTTTGTCGGAATAGGCTTCGGGGGTCACGCGGCAACGTTGTTTCAGGTGGATTTTGGAAAGGTCGGCTTCGTTGAGGTCAATCTCGACCTGCAGATCGTTGAGGTCGGCCATTGCCACAAAGGCCGTACTGGGACCGCGTGTGCCACCGAAGCTTTGCGGAGTGACCAGTTCATTGGGGTCCACCAGTTTTTCAAGGATGGTACCGCTGATGGGGGCGCGGATGGTGCACCAGTCGAGGTACGTTTGGGCAAGGGCGAGTTGTCCTTTGGCGACGGTGATTTCCGCCAAAGCCACGTCGCGCGCCCGACGCGCCTCGTCGAGAGCGCGTCGGCTTTCGACCCGGTTCTGATCGAGCACGATCTGACGTTGCAGATTCAATTCGGCGTTGGTGAGGTTCGCTTCGGCCAACGCGAGCCGTCCTTGCGCCTCCAGGACGCGGGCTCGATACTCATCGTCTTCCAGACGCACAATGATGTCGCCCTGATTGACCCGGTCGCCCTTTTTGACGCCGATCCACTTGACCGTGCCGATGAATTTCGGGCTGATCTCAATGCGTTCGCGCGGGACCACATAGCCGCTGACAGTCAGAACGGCGTCGCCGGCAGCGACAGGTTTGCTGGTCGTCGCAGAGACGGTGAAACTCGACGGAACCGGTTTGCGGTCATTCTGTTGCGTGGTGAAAAAGGCAGCCGCAGCGACAGCCAGTGCTAGTGACACAATGACCAGCAACACGAACGGCCCCGCCCGTCGCCGATTTTTCTTCTCGGACGGGATGGCCAACCGCGAGAGGGATTGTTCGTTCGAATTCATCGCATGCCTGACCATTTGTAGCAGCGCCTCACACGGAGCGCAAGGCGTCCAAAACGGGTTTGCTTGCGGCCAGTCGCGCGGGCAGCAATCCGCCAAGCCCGCCCATGACCAGCGCAAACGCCATGCCGTTGGCAAGCAATTCAGGTGTAATCCGAAACTCAAACGCTACCTCTGAAAATGTTGTCCAACTCATTGTGCCCGTGGCGATGCCGTTCAGTGGCAGCGATAACAGACAGCCCAACACTCCGCCCAGCAGGGCGAGGATGACCGATTCCAGCAGGAACGACAGGTAAATATGACGGCGACGAAAGCCGAGGACTCGCAGCGTCCCAATCTCGCGGGTACGCGCACTCACGGCAGCGTACATGGTGTTCATGGCCGAAAACGCCGCGCCGATGCTCATCACCACGGCCAGCACGCTGCCGAGCCATTGAATCGGCGTGGCCGTCTTGGTTTGTTCCTTGTAGTATTCGACTTCGGGCAACACGCGGATGGAGAGTTGCTTGTCGGCCTCCATCCGTTTGATCATGGTCGCCACCGTCACAGAATCCTCCACGGGACGGATAAGGATGGACCCGTAAAAATTGCGTTTGAACGCCGCGCGCGCCTCGTCGGCGTCCACCCAGATTTCCGACTCGTAGGCGGTCTTGGCCGCATCGAAAATCCCGACAACGCGCCAAAGGGTGCGCCCCGTGCGGAACTGTTCGCCAACCCGGCAGTGGGCGAATCGCTCGGCGATTTTGCGACTGACCACGCACTCGCGCAGACCGGGCTGGAACATGCGTCCTTCGATGACGCGGACTTTTGTTCGCAACCGTAACCCGACCGGACCGATGCCGCGCACGAGGACATTGGCGGTGCCCTTGCGGTCGCGGCGGTCGAGATTGATGAGCACGAGGATTTCGGGGGAGGCCAGCGGTTCGCCCGAATCATCGCGCGCAATGCCGTCGAGGTAGCGGATGAGACGGACTTCGTTGCGAGTGATCTGGCTGCTGGATTCGGCCGTGGAGCCTTTCCGTAGCACCAGCAGGTTGCGCGGGTCGCCAGTGCTGATGTAGGTGGCCTTCAACCCGCGCGCCAACGCCATGATCATGATGAATACCGCCACGACCAGCGCAATGCCGAGCATGGTGGCCAGGGTCAGTCGCCAGCGGACAACGAGATTGCGAAGGTTGTAGCGCAACGGGATCGTCATCAATCCAACTCCTTCAGGCCGGCCACAACGCTCATCCGCACGCTGCTCCACGCCGGCGCAATGCAACTCACCAGACCCAATACGATGGCGATGAGCAGGCCACTGACAACGATGTGCGGGGTGACCTCAAATTTGATGAACATGCCGTTACTGATGGTGGTGATGTTGACATGCTGGAACAACGCCCATGTGCCAAACCACGCGCCAAAACAGCCGAGAAAACCGCCGACCATGGCCAGCCCGAACGATTCCGCCAGGAGAAGACCGAAAATCTGCCAGCCATCGAACCCGATAGCTTTGAGGATGGCGATTTCGCGGGAACGCTCACGGATGGCCATGCTCATGGTGCTGGCGGTGACCAGAATCATGGTGAACACAATGACGGAGCAAATCGAGCCGATGAGCAGTTTGACGTTGCCGATCATTGAGACAAATTCCAGCACGAACGCGCGTTCCGTCTCTGTTTTTGTCTCAGCATCGGTGTTGGCGAAGGTCGCATCAATGCGCTCGATCAGGGACGGAATCACGTCGGTGTTGTCCGCTCGGATCCAGAACGTGCCGCACAATCCGAGTTTGCCACAAAGCTCGTCCATATACTCGTGGTGGAAAAACAGGTTGGTCTCGTCAATTCCGCCCCGATAAACCCCGCGAATGGTCAGTTCGGGATTACAGGGCCAGATGGTTCCTTGCAGCGTGATACGGTCGCCGACTTTCCAGCCAAAACGTTCCATGGTTTTGATGCCGACAATACAGCCGGCGCGGTCCTTTTGAAAATCGGCGACTTCCTGCGGGTCGAACCGTGCCTCGGCAAAAATGTCGGCAATCTTGTCGGCGTCCACTGCAAACTGCGGGAAAAAATCCTTGGGGTCTTTGTAAATGCCGCCAAACCACGTCAGTTTCATGCAGGTGCGAACACCGGGAATGCGCTCGATACGCGCCTGGTGTTTGACGGGCAGGACGTTGCCGAGGGAGACCTTGTGCCGCACGACAATCCGCAGGGCCGATTCCTCCGTCTGCGCCGGCTGGGTCAACTCCCGCAGGGCGGTCTGCAGCAGCGTGAATAGAAACAACGACAGCGCCACACTCAACACGGTCAGCACGAGCCGCCGTTTGTTGCGAAAAGCATTACGCAGAACGAAGCCGGGAATCGTCATGGCCGTTCAGCAGTTCCCCTTTTTCCAGATGCAACGTTCGCCCCGCATACGCCGCCGCTTTCGGGTCGTGCGTGACCATGATGATGGTCTTGCCGGCGGCATGGTTCAAGGTTTGCAGTAGCGAAAGAACCTCGGTGGCGGAATGAGCGTCCAGATTGCCCGTCGGCTCGTCGGCCACCAGCAGCGTCGGGTCGGTCACCAGCGCGCGGGCAATGGCGACCCGTTGCTCCTGACCGCCGGAAAGCTGGCGGGGCAAATGGCGCATCCGATCGCCGAGGCCAACCAGTTCGAGCGCCGCCGTGACATGAGCGCGGCGCTCGGCGGCGGAGAGGCTGGTCAGCAACAACGGCAGTTCGACATTCTCAAAGGCGGTGAGGACGGGGATGAGATTGAAAGTTTGAAAGACAAAGCCGACGTGGTTGTTTCGCCAATCCGCAAGCTGGGTTTCGCTGAGCGAGCCGACATCAGTGCCCTGAACCAGACATTGGCCACTGGTGGGACGATCAATCCCGGCGATGATGTGCAACAGGGTGCTTTTGCCGGAACCGCTCGGCCCCATCAAGGCGACAAACTCACCGGCGGCAATGTCGAGGGAGACATTGTCGAGCGCGGTCACGTCAAGATCGCCGTGACGGTAGAGCTTGGTCAGATTACGGATTTGAACGATCGGCTCAGGACTCACTCGGCCAGAAGTTTTTCGATGAGGGCAATGAGTTGCTCGCCGCGCGCCTCAGTGGAACGAACCATGCCTTTTTTGTCCACCAACCACATGGCGGGGATGGCTTGGATGCCGTAGCGAGAACTGATCTCGTTCTGCCAGCCTTTGCCGTCAAAATGCTGCGGCCAGGTCATGCCTTGTTCCTGGGTGTATTTCACGACAGCATCCTTTTCCTCATCCAGGGAAATGCCGACGACTTCAAAGCCTTTCTCGCGGTACTTTTTGTAGGCGGCAACAACGTTTGGCACCTCGGCGCGACAGGGGCCGCACCATGTGGCCCAGAAATCCACCAGCACAACTTTGTCGCGCATCTTGGCAAGGTCCACCACGGTGCCGTCCATGGCAGTGAACTTCAAATCCAGAGGTTTCTTCATCAATTCTTTTTGCTCAAGCTTCGCCTTGGCACGACGGGCGACGCGCGGATTGGAATCGGCTGCAAGCTCTTTCAAGATGGTTTCCGACTGAGCGGCATCACTCTTCGCATAGAGGTCGGCACGGAGGAACTTCAGGCTCGCCGCGCGGGGATCGTCGGGGTATTGCTTCAGAAAAGCCAGAATCTCCTTGTCCAAACCGGCCACCGCCTCTGCGGACGGTTCCTCGCCAAGCCCGGACGCATGCATCTGGATCAACAAAAACCGGGCATTTCCGCGCGTAGCGGCGGGCGCCTTGTCGCTGTCGGCAATCTCCTTGAGGCGAACGGTGATGGCCTCTTTGTCGGTAGGTTTGCCGTCCACACGCGCGCGGGCGGCTGTCACTTGTACTTGTAACAGTTTTGCCTCCCAGTGGCGCGTATCGTCCGGGTAACTTTTGATGAATTCCGTCAGGGCGGCCTCCATGTTTTGGAGGAGGTCACCCATCATCTTCATGGCCTCTTCTTGGGACTTTGGTTCCTGTTGAGGCCCCTGCTGGAGTTGTTGAATGTGTTTCCAGAGGTCGTCGGCCGTTTTGAACTGGGAGAGGTCTGCCGCGACGCTCCACTCAACCCATGCGGCGGCGGCCAAGGCGAAGAAGAGAAGTTTTTTCATGCGACGGACTATACGCTACCATGCGGCGTTTGCAATCCACAAGTCAGCGGCCGACACCGGCTTGTCCTTGGGCGAGTTGACGGTCATCGCTCCTCTGGTAGGTGGGGAGGTAACGGTATTCGACCTCCAACATCAACGCACACATGGCAGTGAGGTAGGCCGGGCCGTATTTCATTTCGTCACTTTGAGGAGGTGCTTCCCAGTGGCCGTCATCGGACTGGTGTTGGATGAGCGCGTCGCGGAACCCTTTTCCCCAATGTTCCCAATAGGAACCGCCGCCGTGGTAAAACGCCTGGGTGAGATAGTACCACATGTAGGTGGTGCATTTGAGGTGGCCGCTATCCTTGTTCCAGTCGAGCTTGATCGGTTTGAGTTTGTCGAGCGCCTGTCGAGTACGGGGATCGTTACCGTGGCCCATGAATGATTGGCAAAGGACGCCAATGGCCGTCGTAGATGTTCGGGCCGGGATACCCCCGCCGGGAGTGGTGTAGCCGAAAGTGCCGCCGCCGAACATTTGCCAGAGATAGCGCGAGGCGTTTTCAAAGGCCGAGTCGGGGACGTTGGCGCCTGCGAGTTTTGCGGCGTGAAGCGCCTGAACACACCAGCCGGTGACTGATGTGTCGGAGTCCTGGGCGTTGGCGGTGTAACGCCAGCCGCCGGTGTGTAACGGATCTTTTTTGGCGACTTGTTGGGCGCGCAGGAGGATGTCCACGGAGTGTTGGAGCGGTTCCTTGAGGGCGGGGGATTGAGTCATGCCGTAGCTTTCCGCCAGGGCATAGGTGAGGATGGCGTGGTCATAGAGGTTGGCGTTGGGATTGATATGGCTGACCAGATAGGAGAAGGCCCTGATTACGGTCGTACCGAACTCGCGCGAGTCGGGGATTTCACCGTGACCGAGAAACGCCAGTGTAGCCAGACCGGTCACGGCAACCGGGCGGCTGGACTTCCAACTTCCATCCGGTTGTTGATTCTCCTTTAGCCAACGCAATGCGGCCAGGATGTGGCGTTCCGTTGGGGACGTGGTGGGCATGGGAATGTTCTTTTCCCGTAGGGCAAAGTCGTTGGTGGCGCCTCTGCCCCAGATGCCAGCGGTGCCGAACCGGTTGGGAGCAAACCCAACGGTTGGCTCGGCGATGCCTCCGAAGTTTCCTTCCAAACGGGCGAGTGCGCCGATTTCAGCATCGCCGATCGGTCCGATAAGAGGCGCAGTGGCGGCGCTGATGCCCGGTGTGTCCGAGCGCTGTGCAAACGTCTTGATATCCGTGGCGGCAACGGTTCCGCCTGCGAGTGGATTACCGCCATCGCCCGTGCCGGGGACGGTGGCAACGACAGATTCTTCCGTTGTGGAGGGCAAGGGATAACGGATCGGCTCAAACTCGGCTTTTTGTGGTTTGAGTTGGGGAACCGTGATTCGCGCCACGGTCAATCCCGTGAGGATGGCACTATGACAGAGGATGGCGATAAGAAGGTATCGCATCCATGGGGTCAACTGGACCAGCCGTGCAACCAGTGGAGAACAGATGGCATGCATTTGCCGGGCAATCTCCTTTCTTCGCTAGGTGCGACAAGGAATCCCGGCAAAAGTTCCCGGAATTTTTTTACGACTTCGCGCCGGCGTCCAGTTTGGGCATTGTGGGGAGATTGGAGCCGGGCGGGCGTTTTTCCAGTTGTTTCTGTTCGATGGACTGGTAGGTCGGCAGATAACGGTAATAGACCTCCAGCATCAGACAGCAAAGGGAAGTCGAGTAGGCCAGGCCATATTTTTCCTTGCTTTGTGGGGGATAATCCCAATGCCCGTCAGCGGCTTGTTTGCGGATGAGGGCATCGCGGAAGGAGTTGTTCCAGTGCTCCCAGTAACTGCCGCCGCCTTGGAAACAAGCCTGGGTTTGGTAGTACCATGTGTACACTGTCCAGTTGGCATCCTTATCCCACTCGAATTTTTCGTTCTTGAGTTTGTCGAGCGCTTGTTTGATGCGCGGATCGCCACCTTGTCCCATGAACGCCTGACAGAGAATACCAATGGCAGTGGTGCCGAGACGGAATCCGCCACCTGGTTTGTCGTAACCGAATGAGCCGCCGCTGAACATGTTCCAAAGATATTTGGATGCCCCCTCAAAAGCTGACTCTGGCACGGAAGCACCCGCCAGTTTGGCCGCTTCCAACGCCTGCACACACCAACCCGTGACAGAAGTGTCGGAGTCATCGGAAGTTTGCGTGTAACGCCAGCCGCCAACGTGGAGCGCGTCCTTTTTCTTAACCTGCTGGGATTTGATTAGGATATCCACACATTTCTGAAGCGGTTCCTTGAGGGCGGGTGACTGGGTCATGCCATAACCTTCCGCCAAGGCATAGGTCAGAATCGCGTGCTGGTACATGTTGCCTTGCGGTCCTTTGCTGACCAGATACTGGAAAGCCTTCATCAATGTGGGACCAAACTCCTGATCGTCAGGAGTGTGTCCGTGACCGAGGAACGCCAGCGTTGCCAACCCCGTGATCGCCACCGGATGCGACGAGTCCCAACTACCATCCGGTTTCTGATTTTCTTTCAGCCAGCGTAACGCCGCCAAAACCGACCGTTCCGCTTCGCCCGAACTGCCAGCCTGTGAGATGCGTTTGGCGCGCATCGGGCCGACACGTTGGCCGAACCCGCCGCCACCAGGACCGCGTACACCTGCGGTGCCAAAACGCCCTTCGCCAAGCCCCATTGTCGGCGCGTCAATCGCGCCGGGACCGCCCTGGAGACGCGCAATCGCGCCAGCAGTGTCACCCACGTCCACGCCGATGACTTCGCCGACGGTTTTGTCGGCAGCGGCGGCATCCTTGGTGAGGACGGTGGCTTTGTATTCGGTCGGCGTGGTGCCGGCGGCAGTGGGAATACCGCCGGGACCTTTACCCGGTGTACCGCCGCCTCCGCCGAGGGTGGGGCCGTTGTAATCGAAGTCACGCAGGGCGGCGAACGGGTCAATATCGTCAACCGGTTTGGGGGGTGGGGGAGGAGCGTCACCAGTGAATTGGGCGATGACGGTGGGGATGGCCACGGCGATCTTGACCGTGGCAAGGCCAAAGAGAATGGCGGCATGGACGATGAGGGCAATGACCAGATACCTCATCCACGCCGTCAATCCCATCAGCCAACGGAGGAAGTTTTCGGTGATGATTTTCATGATGGTCCATCAACTCCATCGTTTAGGATGGCTGTACCTTCGGTGTAAGTTCGGCGATTTTTCGTTCCGCTTCAAGTTTATATTTGCCGTTGGGATAACGGCGGACATAGGTTTTGTATGCGCCGAGGGCGGAGGGGAGATTTTCGAGGGTTTCGTGGCACTGGGCGGAGCGGAAGAGACCTTCCTCGGCCAGCGGTTCGCCGGCGAAGAAGAGGCGCATGTAGTATTGGAGAGCGGTTTTCTTGTTGTCCTTGTTCTTGGCCGGGTCAGTTTCTTTGATGTTGAAGAAGAAGTTGGCGAGCCGATAGAAAGCTTCGTTGGCGACGGCGCCGCGGCCGCCGAGGACACGCCATGCGAGGTTGTAGTATTCGACCGCTTTGACGTTGATCGGGTCTTTGGGGGATTTGTTGAGGCCTTTTGCCTCGTAGATTTTGCCGAGACCCAGCAACGCTTCGGGAGCGGCTTGTGTTGGGTCTTCGGGCATTTGTTTGTTGAAGGCGGCCTCGGCACCATTGATGTCCTTCAGTTCAAGCAATGCCTGGCCGAGACCGAGGTTGGCAAGAGAAACGGCGTTTTTGTCATTCGGGTAAAGCGTGAGCGTTTTCTGGAAGGCGTTGCGGGCGAGTTCGAACTTGCTCGCCTTCAGGAAGGCGTTACCGAGGGCAAGATAGGTGAGGGCGGGGAACCGTTCTTTTTCGGGGTCTTCCATTAGTTTCAGGGCGGCGGCGGTGGCGCGTTCGTAGTCTTTTTCGGTGAGGGCCAGTTCGATTACGCTGGTGGCAGCAGCAATACGGAAGGAGGGGTTCTGGGCGTAGCGTTGGGCGAGTTTCTCGAATTCCGCATAACCTTCTTTGACGAGTTTGGCTTTGCGGTAGAGCGCGGAAAGACGGGCGAAAATTTCGCGCACAGCCACGGGTTCAGAGGCGAATTTTTCGAGGAAAGCTTCGCATTCGGCGACGGCGGATTTGATGTCGCCGGTCTTTTCGAGGAGGTTGACGATGCGGCGTTGGGCTTCAATGGATGGGGCGAGCCAGGTTTCGCGGAGTTTGTCTTCGGCGTTGGCGGTGCGGTTGATGAGGTCTTTGAAGACTTTGATGGCTTCGTCGGGAGATTTGGCTTCGAGTTGAGAGCCGATGGCAAACAGTACGTCGCCTACCTTGATGTGAGTTGGATATTTTTCGGTGTACGCGCGCAAGGCAGCCAGGCCTTCTTCGGGTTTCTTAGCGTCGAACCAGGCGCTACCGGCTTCCATGGCGGCGTAGGGGGCGAGATCGTTGTCGGGGTATTTCTCAACAAGCGCCTGATAGGCTTCGATGGCTTTGTCGTAGTGTTTGGCGGCGAGTTGCGCGCGCGCCATCTGATAGTACGCTTCCGGGGCGAGAAGTCGGCCCTGGGAGTCGGTTTTTCCCGGCCAACGTTCGATGAAGCTGGCAAAAGCGGCAACGGCTTTGTCGTAGGCGGAAGGTTCGTTGTGGGCGGCATAGTAACTATAGAGGTAACCGAGTTGGAAGGTAACCTGTGCGAGTTCCTCGTATTTGGGGAAATTGGAGCGGATTTGTTCAAAGTACTGGATGGCGTTGCTGAGGAATTTCTTGGCGTCTTCGGGTTTTTCTGAGCGCTGAGCCTGTTCAAAGCTGCAACGGCTGAGGCGGAAGAGGACATCGGGCTTGAGTTTGGTGTTGGGATATTTTTTGAGGAAGGCATTGAAGAGTTCTTCCGCTTTGGGGTACTTCGCCATGCCGTAGTAACAGGCGGCAATGTAAAACTCGGCGGACTCGATCATGTCCTTGTCTTTGCTGGTGGTGATGAATTTTTCGAGCCGTTGGAGAGCGTCCTCGAAGTTGCCGGTGCTGAACACAGAGATGGCCTGCATAAAGTCGGCAGCCTTGCCGACGATGCTGTCGGGGAATCGTTTTTTGAATTCTTCGTTGAAGACATTGGCTTCGGCCAAACGTTTGCTTTCGGTGAGAGCCTGAATCAAGCCGTAGAGGGAGAATTCGACGAGTTTATGGTTGGGATATTTCTCCAGTAATGTGCGATAGACCACGCTGGCTTCCTCGGGACGCTTCATTTCCTGGTAACAGTTGGCGATGCGGAAGAGAGCGACCGCGCGCAGGTCTTCCCGTTTGGAAATCTGGTTGGCCAATGTGTGCAACTGCTGGATCTGGGTCTGGATCATGCCAACGTCACCGCCGGTGCGAAGCAGCTCGGCGCGTTGGGCCATGAGTTGTTCAATCTGGGCGGAGATGTTGGCCAGAAGCGCGGTGTTGGACTGGACGCGTTTGAAATACTTGATGGCGTTTGCGTAGTCCTTTGCCTCGTAAAAAGATTCTGCCTGGGAAAAAAGCGCCTCGGTGGCACGCGGATTGTTGCTTTGTTCGGCGATTCGGTGGAGTAAAGCGCGCGCTTCGGCGAATTTCTTCTCGTCGGTTAGGATTTGTCCCATCAGAAACGTCGCATCCAGCATGGCTTGCGCGTTGTGGCGAAACTCGGAGAAAACCCGTGCGAGAACCTGCTTGGCGCCTTCTACGTCCTTGCTCTTGTAGCGGACCCACGCTTCACCGATGATGGACTGGGGTAGAAAAGGACTCTTGGGATTGTCGCGCTGGAATTTTTGGTAGAGTTGAATGGCGTTTTTGTACTCTTTCTTTTCGCGGTAGCACTCGGCGAGTTTGATTTGGGCTTCTGGGGCGATCGTGGATTCCGGATAGGTGAGGAGGAGCTTGTTGAGAACGTTGATGGCTTCGTCGTAGCGCTTGAGATTGAACAAACACCATGCGCGGTAATACCACGAGTGAGGCAGCCCCGTACTGAAGGGAAACTTTTTCTCAAATGCCTGAAACGCTTGGATGGCTTTTTCCCAATCCCCCGATTGGTACACCGCTTCCGCCGCCTCGAACGCGGCGATTGACGAGTCGGTGCTGGCGGCGGATGAGGGAGTTGGCGGGGCCGTGGGCAGTCCGGGCAGTTTGGGTGCCATCGGCGGCGTGGCGGGAGCCGCGGGTTTCTTGGTGCCTTGTTGTGCCCAGCAGAGATTCATGCTGGCCGCGCTAACGACCAGAACCCAAATCAGTGTGCGCAGGCCGCAACAGATCATCGCTTACCTCATTTGTTCTCGGCCGGTTTTTCCGGCAACGGACGGAAGGCCACTTTCGTCAGTTTCGCCTGGGCGCAGGCGTCCAGGGCACTAATGATGGCTTGATAGGGCGTTTCAGGCTCGCCTTCGATAACGACTGAAACCTGTTGGTCTGGCGTTGTGGAGAACTGCCGCATAACCTCGCGCAGTGTCTCGTAATCGTATCCGGGCGCCATGCCGTTGACGAGGATGTTGTTGCGATCCACCACGTGCAGTGTGATGTCCATGGCGACCTCGACGGTTGGGCGCATGACTTTGCTGATCAAAGGCATCTTGGCGTCAATGCGTTTCTCTTTCTTCTCAAACGTCGAGAAGCTCATGTAAAAAATTAGCAAAATAAGAATCGTATCAATCAGCGGAATGATTTCGATACGACCGCGTTTGACGTTTCGCCGTTTTAGTTTCATTGTTTGCGCCCCAATTCCAAAGCGGTAAAGGTGACTTCCATGATGCCTGCCGGCGAATTGGGCGGCAGAAAGTCGCGCAGATCGGTCTTGGCACAGACCTTCATAAACGCGCTGAGGTCCTTGTAGGGCATATTTTTGTCACCACGCAAGATGATGGATGGCTTGACGTCGCCGTTCTTGATCTGCTGAGCAAGAACAGGGTCGGTTCGGCGCAGGTTGGCGTAATAGGTGCGAATCACGTCAGGAACTTCCGACACCTTGTAGGAAGTTCCGCCAATCGAAACCCGCTCCGAATTGTACATGTTCACAATGAGCTGTTGTGGCAGTTTCTTGAAGTCATCGCCCGCGCGGGATTCGGGTAGTTGTAGAGCCGCCTCCCGTTGTGCTTCGGCAAAACGAGAGAACGTCATGTAGAAGATCAGCAGAATGACGATCGTATCAATCAGTGGAATGATCTCGATACGACCGCGTTTGACGTTTCGCCGTTTGACCTTCATGACGCGTCGGAATAATTATTCCTGGCTTTCGGAGCTTTTCAGGATCACCATCAGTTCGCTCAGGCCTTTTTCCATATCCATCAAAATGGCTTCTTTGCGGCCCGTGAAGAAGTTGAACGCGAACAGCGACGGAATGGCGACTGCCAGACCCGCGGCGGTGTTGACCAGCGCTTCGGAAATACCGCCAGCGAGCTTGGTCGGATCGCTCATGCCAATTTTCGCGACAATACTGAAGGAGCGAATCATGCCGAGGGTGGTGCCGAGCAGACCGATGAGAGGGCACATGGTAACCATGGAGTCAATTTGCGGGAGCCAGCGTTCCATGCCGATGAGTTCCTTGGTGACTTCGCCCTGAACAAGCTGTTCAATCTGTTCGGCCGGATAGCCATCCCGCGCTGCCGTCAATGCGGCGCGCAAGACACGACCAGAAACACCCGGTTCATTCTCAATGGCGGTCAGCGCATCCGAAAGGGTGCCTGCCTGTTTGATTTTCTCCAGAATCGCTGCGGTGTTAGCCGCGGCTTTGCGGTAGAACATGAAGCGTTCGATAATCAACGTCATGGTGAACACCGAGCAAAGCAGGAGGATGATCAGGGTAACACCACCGTGCTTGATCATGTCCCAGTAACTCGCCTCGGCCTTGGGAGCAGCCGCCGGGGCGACGGCGGGTGCAGCAGCAGGCGCTGCCGCGGGCGCTGCAGGCGCCGCTTCCTGGGCAATTGCGGCCGTGACGCCGAAAATGGCAAGCGCCAATAGAATCATGACGAAGCCACGGAGCAGGTGGAACTTTTGAACAGGTATGACTTGCATGTTTTCCTCCATCTGGGACTAACTCGCTCTTACGTTCAGAGCTTTTATTACATGTTCCTCAATTACTTGGCAATCTCTTCTTCACTTTTCCCACCGCGTTGCGGTGTGATGAGCGGCGACTCTACCGAAGGCACCGCCCACAATCAAGCAATTCAGTCAACTTTTTTCACTTCGGCATCTTTTTCCGCCAGTGCCGCTTTTCGGCTGAGCCGGATTTTACCACGGTCATCAATGTCGAGCACCTTGACCCATACTTCGTCGCCCATCTTGAGAACGTCTTCAACTTTTTTGACGCGGTAATCGGCAATTTCGCTGATGTGCAGCAGGCCGTCCTTGTCGGGCAGGATTTCGATGAAGGCGCCAAAATCTTTAATGCCGACCACCTTGCCCCGGTAAATCTTGCCCACCTCCACTTCGGCGGTGATGGCGCGAATCTGGTCAATCGCCATCTGGCAGGCTTCTCCGCTGGTGGAGAAGATGTGAACAGAGCCGTCGTCTTCGATGTCAATCTGACAGCCGGTAACTTCCACAATCTGTTTGATGATTTTGCCCTGCGGGCCGATGACCGCGCCGATCTTATCGGGGTTGATCTTGATGGTGGTGATGCGCGGCGCGTACTTCGAGAGTTCCGGACGCGGTGCGCGGATGGCTGCGGCCATTTTTTCGAGGATGATCAGCCGCGCTTCGCGGGCCTGTTCAAAGGCTTGTTTTGCCAGCTCAAACTTCAGACCGTGCAATTTCAGGTCGGTTTGGAATCCCGTGATGCCCTTGGCAGTGCCGGCCACCTTGAAGTCCATGTCGCCATAGTGATCCTCGGCGCCAATGATGTCGGTGATGGTCATGGCCTGGCCGGTTTGCTCGCAGGTGATCAATCCAATAGAAATGCCGGCCACGGGCGCTTTGATGGGCACGCCGGCGTCGAGCAGGGAGAGCGTTCCTCCGCAGATGGAGGCCATGGAGGAGGATCCGTTCGACTCCAAAATCTCGGAGGTCAGGCGAATGGTATAGGGAAATTCCTCTTCGGAAGGAATGACGGGGAGCAGGGATCGTTCTGCGAGCGCGCCATGGCCGATTTCGCGGCGGCCGGGTGCGCCGGTGCGTCCGGTTTCGCCGACACTGAACGGTGGGAAGTTGTAGTGGAGCATGAACCGCTTGCCCACCGGGCCGCCGGTCCATGCGTCCATTTCTTGGATGTCCGCTTTGGAGCCGAGCGTGGTCAGCACCAGCGCCTGGGTTTCACCACGTTGGAACAAGCCGCTACCGTGAGTGCGCGGCAGAACGCCGACTTCGCAGGTGATGGGGCGTAGTTCGCGTGCGCCACGGCCGTCGGGCCGCTTGTTGTTTTTGAGGATGGAAGTGCGGATGGCTTCGGATTCGATTTTGTAGAATGACTCGTTGATTTCGAACTTGGTCACGTCGGGAAACTGTGCGGTGAGTGCCTGGGTGGCTTTTTCTCTGAGGGCGTTGACTTTTGCCTGTCGCTCCAGTTTGCCCGGTGTGAGGATGGCTTGAAGGATTTCGTCGCCGACGATATTACGAGCCGCAGCGAGGACTTCGGGACGCACCACGCGCAGGGGCGGGGTGCGTTTGGGTTTGCCGGCCTTGGTGGCGAGTTCCTTGATGGCGGCGATGATTTTTCTGACCTTGGCATGGCCGAACTCGATGGCCGCCATCATGTCGGCTTCGCTGATTTCTTTGGCGCTGCCTTCGATCATGACCAATTCGGTTTCGCTGCCGGCGTACACGAGATCCAGGTCGCTCTGTTCGCGTTGGGTGTGGGTCGGGTTGACGACGAACTGTCCGTTGACGCGTCCCACGCGGACGGCTCCGATGGGGCCATGCCAGGGGATGTCGGAAATGGTCAGTGCAGCGCTGGCGCCGTTGATGACGAGGACATCGGGGTCGTTTTCGCCGTCGGCACTAAGCAGGATCGAAATGATCTGGGTGTCGTTGTAGAAGCCCTCTGGAAACAACGGACGGCAGGGGCGGTCCACCATACGGGCAGTGAGGATTTCCTTTTCTGTGGGGCGGCCTTCACGCTTGAAATAGCCGCCGGGGAACTTGCCAGCGGCGGCGGCCTTCTCGCGATAGTCCACCGTCAGGGGAAAGAAATCGAGTTCCTCGCGTGGCGCGGCGCTGGCGACGGCGGTGACGAGGACAACGGTGTCCCCGTATTGAACCGTGACGGCGCCGTCAGCCTGTTTGGCGAGTTTGCCGGTTTCGATGATGAGAGGTTTATCCCCGATTTGTGGGGTGATGCGATGTGTCATGTGACTCCTGTTTTCTGGAGGCACCCCGGAGGAAGAGGATCGGTAGAAACGATGAAATGATGTCGAGACGTGTCATCACGGGCAACGTCTCGACATCATTCCACCCATCCTATCCGTCCTCGGGAGTGCGTCCTTGTTTACTTTCTGAGGTTTAGTTTCTTGATGAGTTCGTGGTAGCGTTTGGTGTCGGTGCTCGCCAGATAATCGAGCAGGCGACGCCGTTGACCTACCATTTTCAGCAGACCCCGGCGGGAGCTGTGGTCTTTTACATGGGACTGCAAGTGCTCGGTCAACTCGTTGATGCGAGCGGTGAGCAACGCGATCTGCACGTCGGCGGACCCTGTGTCCTTGGGGTGCAACTGAAATTCCTTGGTAACTTGCTTCTTTTTGTCGCTGGCTATCATGTGGTTCTCTTCTGTCCTTCTGTGATATACGTCGTGAGCATACTCATAATTTCCGCCTGCTGTAAAGGACTTTTTGAAGAGTTTTGTGAAGCGTACCTGAAATCATTAGCGTGAGTGCGGATGGAGATGGGGCACGGGCAAAAGTGTTGGAGCAACGCTCGGAGCGGCAGGCGAACGAGTCAAAGGGGAGACTTCGACCCGTTCGATGGCTAACAGAACACCCCGTTACACCTCACCAAGACACACCTCCGTCGCGCAAGTACCCCTGCGAAACGTCACCGGAGCAGAAGAATCTCTTTCAACCGCTCCCAGCTACCACACCCAGTTGTCGCCACTTCGGCAACAGCTCCGCCAAGAACCCTCGCCACCACGCCACCCAACCCGCCGGCACATACAAACTCGCCTTGATCTGGCGTGCGTGCCGCCCAATCTCCACCGGGATCAACAGCAGATGATGAATCAGCGTGCGCACACGCTTCGGCACTTCGCTCTCCGGCAAGTACAACAGCTTCAACGCTTGCAACACATCGTAGGCCAACGTCGCCAACGCATAGAAACATTGATTGGCGACCAACCGCTGACACGGCGGATGATGCAGTTGGAAATCACTCAACAGTTCGCTCGACCGCCGTTCCCAATCTCCCTTGAACCGATGCCGTACCACCGCGCTCCACGCCCACGACGGCAGGTCTGCCGCCTTCGCTCCCATCGGTCCGGTCCACTTGTTGTAGCTGACACTCCAGCCGTCAAAACTCTTCGCGATCTCGTGCAAATACTTCCCGGCACCGGAGGCGCTGTCGGCGTACAAGTAACTGGAGAACTCCTTCCACAACAACCGATTCACCTCCAACAACCCCGGCAACTGACCGCTCACATCCCATCCCGCCGCGTCGCTGGTGGCCCCCAACACCCATCCAACAGCATCGGCCCCACCCACAACGTCTGCCACGACAACGCCCAATCCCCTTCGTAATTGATCGCCGCCCCTCAAATCATGGCCCCGACACTTCGATCTGCGTGTCGTCAAAGAAACATTCCAACCGTCCGCTGACCAACAACCGCTCCCGCTTCACTCGCGCCGATGTCCAGGCCACAAACTCCCGCGTGATCCGACGCAGTGCCTCCCGACCGGACTCGCCGATGGCGCGCAACCATTCGCCCAGCGCGCTCTGATCGGGAATCTTCTTCACGCCCAACAACCTCTTCAACGAATCATCCTCATCGAGCCGCTCCCCGTCGGCGATGGTCACGCCGCCGCTGGTGAAGGCAAACACAAAGGTGGCCACATACACTTCAGCATCGAAGCCCTTGGAACGATCCGTGCGCGGATCCAGCGCTGGGGTTTCGCGCACCCGCTTCCAGAGGCCGAACTGGGTCAACAGTGCGGCCACGGCCAGTTGTCCGCCGTGGGCGGTTGCCTGAGAAGACGGACGAAACCCAATCACACACCGGGAGGGCCGTAGCGAATCTTGTCTGCTCATGGCCGCTTTGACCGCCCCCTCCCAACACATTCACCCCAAAATGCCCCCTTCACGCTAATGATTCAGGAGGAAGGTAGTTACCGGAGGTTCCCGAGCGACAAACATTGCGGAGCGTGTCGCAAACACGAGGATTGGCCTTGCTGCCGTGGTGGGCGCTGTGATAGCGTGCCTGCGTTTTTATGATGGTCATAAGGAGAATTTTTTGGTTGGCGGGCGTGTGCTTGTTGGTACCGCTCGGTGTGGCGGCTGCCGAAGAGGCAGCATCAGGGAAACAAGCTGCCGCCACGATTGACGCGAAAAGCCTGCGGGTCAATCGCCAGGAGAACATGGCCTATGGTGAAGGCGACGTGGTGTTGCGTTACAAGGACCTGACCATGCGCGCCGACAAAGCCCGCTATAACATGGCCACCGACGAGGTTTGGGCTGAAGGCAATGTTCGTTTGAATCGCGCGGGACAGGAGTGGGTGTTGCCGTCGGGTTATTACAACATCAAGACCGGGGCGTTGAAGGCGGAGACGGCGAAAGGCGTTTTTGACGCGATGACGATTCGCGGCGACGACATTCGGATGAGCGGCAGCAACAAGTACAGCGTGGCCCGGGCAACGGTGACGACCTGTGATTATGAGCATCCGCATTATCGTCTGCAGGCGACACGCGCCGAGATTTGGCCGGGTAGTCATGTGACGTTGTACAATGTCACGTTCCGGTTGGGGGATGTGCCGGTATTTTGGGTGCCGATGGTAGCCTGGTCGTTGAAGGATGACCAGGAGCAACCGTTTGTGTTCACGGTAGGGCAGGGGTCGCGCGAGGGTTTTTTCATCCTGACGCAGACGCGTGTGACGATCAATGAAAACGTTCGCGCCACGTTTCATGTGGATGGGCGGACGAAACGCGGCCCTGCCGTCGGGGCGGATTTGGATTATTATTACCGCGGCACGGTGGTGGGTGGGTTGAAGACTTATTACGCGCACGATTCGGAGCCGACGGATGATGTGGATCGTTATTTTGGCCGGACAATTCCGCACAATCGGTATCGCGCGGAATGGCAGCACAAGCAGCAGTTGCCGGACGATGTGGATCTGACGGTAAACGTGGTCAAACAAAGCGACCTGGATTTCATGGCGGATTTCTTTCGGGGACGATACGAGAAGGAGGGAGAACCGTCCTCGGTGTTGGATGCCACGAAACGAGGGGAGAACTACACGCTGTCGCTGCTGGCCCGTCCACAGTTGAATTCGTTCTATGCGGAAGTGGAACGATTGCCGGAGGCGCGATGGTCGGTGAACCGGGTGAGGGTGGGGAAGACGCCGTTGTTTTATGAGAGCGACACGAGCGCGGGTTATTATCACAACACCATGGGGTACACCAATGACCCGTTTTTTGTGGGCAGTTCACCGCGGGTGGACACGTTCCATCAGTTGGTGTGGCCGCAACAGTATTTTGGCTGGCTCTCGGTTGTGCCACGGGCAGGGGTCCGGGGGACGTATTACCTGAATGCGCCCGATGGGGCACCCGACACCAATGAAGTGCATCGGTTGATGGCCAACGTCGGGGTGGAGAGCAGTTTCAAGATTTCACGCACGTGGGACGACGTGGAAAACAAGACCTGGGACATTCATGGTTTGCGTCACATTGTGGAGCCGTTTGTGGATTATCAATGGGTTCCTTCGCCGAGTGCGGACGCGAACGATCTGTTCCAGTTTGACACCTATCGGTATCTGACCCTGATGGACGGTTCGCGGATGTTGTTGGCGCGCTACCGTCCGCTGGATTTTCCGGCGAACACGGCGATTGACGCGCTGGGACGGCAAAACACGGCCCGGTTTGGCGTGCGCCAGACATTGCAGACTCGCCGCAACAACCAGCCGTGGGACCTGGCGACGCTGGAGTTGTGGACGGATTACAACTTCGAGGAGACCGCTTGGGGAAAGGATTTCGCGGATTTGTTTGCCACGTTGCGGCTGAGTCCGTCGCGCTGGTGGACGTTGGATACGGGCGCTCGTTGGGGGATCGAGGATCAGCGATTGCGAGAACTGAACGCGGGATTGCTTGTGCATGATGAAGGGCGCTGGTCTGTGGACATTGGGACCCGGTATCTGGACAATTACAGCAACCTGGTGGGCGGACTGTTTTCGTATCGTTTGAGTCGTCACTGGACGTTTGTGATGAACCAGCGTCTGGACATGCAGGATGGCACCTGGGAAGAGCAAGAATACATGCTGCGACAGGAGACCCATGATTGGTATCTGAACTACGGTTTCCGCCGCACCGGGCAACGGATACGGTCCGATGAGAACACGTTTTTCTTTTCGGTCAGCCTGAAGGCGTATCCGTCGGTGCGGATCGGGCGGCATTAGCCAGCAACGGAGGAGAGATTTGTGAGCGTCAACATTGCCATCGTCGGCACGGGATATGTGGGGTTGGTCACAGGCGCCTGCTTTGCCGAGGTAGGGCATCAGGTCATTTGCGTGGACAACGATCCGCGGAAGGTCGAGTTACTTCGTCAGGGTGGCATTCCGATTTACGAACCCGGCCTGGAGGAGATTGTCAAACGCAATGTCGCTGCCGGACGCTTGCGGTTCAGCGGAGAGATTGCCGAAGGAGTGCGCGACTCGGAGGTGATTTTCATTGCGGTGCCAACGCCGCCACGACCGGACGGGTCGGTGGACATGAGTTTTGTCGAAAAAGTGGCCCGCGAGATTGCCGGCGCGTTGACGGGCTATCGGATTGTGGTGGACAAGTCCACCGTGCCGGTCAAGACGGGGGAACGGGTGGCTGAGACCATTCGCCGCTACAACAAGGAGAAGATCGAGGTGGATGTGGTCAGCAATCCGGAGTTTCTTCGGGAAGGTTGCGCGGTGCAAGACCTGATGCAGCCGGACCGCGTGGTGATTGGCGTAACCTCCGAGCGTCCGGTGGCGAAGATGAAGGAAATCTACGAGCCGTTCCGCGCCCCGATCATTGTCACCGACATCAACTCGGCAGAGATGATCAAGCACGCCTGCAATTCTTTTCTTGCGCTGAAGATTTCCTACGCCAACGCTCTTGCCGTGCTCTGTGAAGCGTCGGGCGCGAACATTGACGACGTGGTGCACGGGATGGGGCTGGACAAACGGATTGGGCGCGCTTTCTTGAACGCGGGGCTTGGTTACGGCGGCTCCTGTTTTCCGAAGGACATCAGCGCCTTTATCCATATTGCCAACGAACTGGGGTATAATTTTGGCCTGCTGAAGGAAGTTCAACGCATCAACGCGGAACAAATCCAGCGGTTTTTGAAAAAGGTGCATGATACCCTCTGGATTGTGAAGGACAAGACCATCGCCGTGCTCGGCTTGGCGTTCAAACCGAACACCGACGATATGCGTCTCGCTCCGTCGCTGGAAATTATTCGCCCCCTTCAAGCGGAAGGCGCCCGCATCAAGGCGTACGACCCACAGGCGATGGAAAAAGCAAAGGAACTCCTCCCCGGCGTCGAGTTTTGCTCCGATGCCTACGCCGCCGCCAAGGACGCCGAGGCGTTGATCATCTGCACGGAATGGGACGAATTTCGACGTCTTGACCTGGAAAAGATCCGCTCCTTGATGGCGCAGCCCATTGTGTTGGACGGGCGGAATATCTTTGATCCGTCGAAGATGAAAGCGATGGGGTTTGTTTACAAGAGCGTGGGACGCGGGCAAATTGTAAAATGATGTTGTTCCGTTTCCTGCTGATTGGTCTGGCGACGCTCGTGGCTGCGGGCAATCTGAGCGCGCAGACGCCGATGCCTCCATTCCGTCGCTCGGATCGCATCGTCATTATCGCCCCGCATCCGGACGACGAAGTGCTCGCTACCGGCGGTGTTATCCAACAAGCCGTCGCGGCCGGCGCGGAGGTTCGGGTCCTGTATCTCACCAATGGCGATCACAACCAGATTGCGTTCAAACTCTACAGCGGCAAACTCCTGTTAACCGGGCGCGGTTACCAGCGGTTTGGCGAGAAACGCGTTGCAGAAGCGATCGCCGCCACTGGGCTGTTGGGATTGAGGCGGGAGCAGTTGACCTTCCTGGGGTATCCCGATTGGGGGCTGCTTCCGATGTGGCGGGACTGCTGGGCGGATGCCAAACCGTTTCGCAGCGACGCCACCCGTGTCAGTGCTGTCCCCTACAAGGACTCTTACAGCTATGAGCAACCCTACCGGCCGGAACTGTTGCTGGCGGACCTGAAAACACTTTTGGCGGAGTTTCGTCCCACCATGCTTTTTGCGCCGCATCCCGCCGACACCAATCCTGACCACCGTGCTGTCTCTGTTTTTGTGCGATTGGCGTTGCTGGAGTTACAAGCCGAGAAAGTATGCCCCCAGATGTTCTATTACGTTGTCCATTTTGGCGACTGGCCGAAGCCGTATCACTATCACCCCGAGGTTGTTATGTCTGTGCCGTCGCGATTGGCCGAGAACGGGCAATGGCACACGTTGGCGCTGACGCCGCGTCAGACCGAGATCAAGTATCGCGCCATCCTGGAAAACGCCAGCCAGCTTACGACGCGACAATTTTACCTGGAAGCGTTCGCCCGCGCCAACGAGCTTTTCGCCTCGCTCCCGACAGAACGCATTTCCCTGCTACCGTCGGATGCACGGCTCGACTGGAAACAGGCTGTTCGCAACCGGTCTCTCGCGATCAACACCCAATCGCCCAGTCCCAAGCTGAACGGACAGCATTCTACCGATTCGGACTCCATTTCGCTCAAGAACACCGCCTTTCTGCGGCAGGGGGACGACCTGATCGTGGCCGTTGATTTTCACAACCGACTTGGCCCGCGCTCCAACGTTCATCTGTTTCTCTACGGCTACCAGCGGGCAGGCGATTTTGCCGGGTTGCCCAAGATTCACATCAACGTCAACCCGCTCGGCCACGTTCACGTGTACGATGACGACCGCAAACGCATCACCGAGCACGGGGTCACGATGATTCGGCTGGCCGACAAACTCATCCTTCGCGTCCCGATGTCCCTGTTGGGCGGCCTGAAACTCGACCACGTCTTTACCGCCACCCGCGCCAATCTTGGCCAGATCAGCGCCGATGACACCGCCTGGAAGTTGTACGAACTTCCGTCCGCGGACTTTCAACACACGGTCACCCTGGAGAAACCTAATGGCTGAGTACCTCGTCACCGGCGGTGCCGGCTTCATCGGCTCGCATCTCGTCGAACACCTCGTTCGCGCCGGCAAAAGCGTTCGTGTTCTCGACAATTTCCTCACGGGAAAACGTGAGAACCTGCAACCCGTTGCCGCGGACATCGAACTGCTGGAAGGCGACCTTCGCGACCCCGCTCAGTGTCGGCAGGCGGTCAACGGCATTCGTTATGTGCTGCACCTGGCCGCGTTGCCCAGTGTTCCTCGCTCCGTGGCCAACCCGCAGTTGGCTCACGACATCAACGTCACCGGCACGCTGAATCTGCTGGTGGCCGCGCGCGATGCCGGTTGCGATCGGTTTGTGTTCAGTTCGTCCTCCAGCGTTTACGGTGACGCGCCGACCCTGCCGAAACACGAGGAGATGACTCCGATGCCGCTTTCGCCCTATGCCGCCCACAAACTTATGGGCGAACATTACAGCCGCATCTTCTGGCGCCTCTACGGTTTGCCGACGGTCAGTCTGCGGTATTTCAATGTCTTTGGTCCCCGTCAGGATCCGAAGAGCGAATACGCCGCTGTGATCCCGCGGTTCATCACCGCCATTCTTGGCGAGCAGGCGCCGACCATTTTCGGCGACGGCAACCAGTCGCGCGATTTCACGTATGTCGCCAATGTTGTGACTGCCAATCTCGCTGCCTGTGCCGCGACCGAGGCCGCGTTTGGCGAGGCGTTCAACATTGCCTGCGGTGATCGTGTCACGCTGCTGGAGTTGGTTGCCACCATCAATCGCGCGCTTGGCAAAACCATTCTCCCGCGATTTGCGCCGCCGCGGCCCGGCGATGTTCTTCACAGTCAGGCTGCCAATGAGAAGGCGCGGCGGCTGTTGGGGTGGTCGCCGGATATTGGTTTTGCCGACGGCATGGCTCGGACGATTGCCTGGTATCAGGCGCAGGGCGTCGGTACCGTCTGACGGCCGGGTTATTTGCAGCGCACGAGGACGCGGAGACGTTTGACGGTGTAGCTGGCGGCGTTGCGAGCAAAGGTCCAGTCGGGGTTTTGTCCCGTGGAATTGCCGATGCCGAGGTCGGCGCCGGGACCGGCGTTCCAATTGTTGAAGGCGAACAGGGTTTGTTTGGCGTCGTGATTGTGGACCTGCATCGAGCCATAGCCGGCCAGCGGCTGGGCAATTTCGTCGCCGAAATCCCAGACGGCATCGGAGGCGTTGGGGACTTTCTTGGCGTTGGTGGGGCCGTAGTTATTGGGCCAGAATTCGATGTTGCCGCCGCTGAGGCCTTCGCCGGTGACGATGCCTTTGACGTTGGAGATGACGTTCATGTTTTTGACGTTTTGTTGGAAGCAGGCTTTGCTTTCGACGGTGGGGACACCGATTTTGCCGGGATCGGTGGTGAAGGCGTCCATGGAGACGTAGAGGTATTGCGTTTCGCCGCTGGGCGGTTGGAGTTCGAGGAAGTAGGCGATGCGGTCGAAGGGGCTTTTAAGGCTGGCATGGTTGTCGGTGACATATACGATTTTGCCGTTGTTGCGGGTGAGGTCGAGATCATAGACCAACGTGTAGTCTTTGGCTTCGGGCACGTGGAGTGTCAGCAGATCGCGTGTCGGCGGGTTGCCCGCTCGGAACTGGACGGCGGGTAGTCCTTCCTTGTTCATGAGATTTGGCTCGGCGAGTTTGTGCCAGCCGAATCGGACGGCGACCGGTTTGGTTACGCCGGGTGCGGAAAGCACGACGGATGGGCCACTGATTTCGGCGTTGGCTTTCACCCAGCCGCCCTGTTCGGCGTCAATGATTTCGAACCAGGTCAGCGGTTTGCCGTCGCGGGAGGCGAGGCCGGTGCCGATGTTGTCGAAGCGAACGCGAATTTTGTCGCCTTCGATGGAGAAGTCCTTGAAGGTTGGGCCGGAGCAGACGAGACCGGTTTTGCCGTAGGTTTTGGCCAGCGCCAGCAGGGCGAGGCGGCGTCCGACTTCCTGTTTGTTGCGGGGGTGGATGTCTTTGGTGTCGCCGACATCATAGATGACGGCCATGCCGGTGTGGGGGATGGCGAGGGCGTTGTATTGTTGTTCCCAGAATTCGGGAAGGATATTGGGGCTTTCGTTGCCGTAAAGGAATGGGGCGATTTGAACGTAGTAGAACGGCATGTCGGGTTGTCCCCAGACCTTGCGCCAGCCGGCGATCAATGCCCGCGTTTTGTCGGTGTAATCTTTTTCGGTGTGGTTGGATTCGCCCTGGTACCAGAGGGCGCCGCGGACAGGGAATGGCACGATGGGGTGGACCATGCCGTTGTAAAGTGCGGTGGGCGCGCCGTGGCCCTGGAGGGGCTGGAGTTCAACGGGGTAGGCGGGTAGGGGAGGAATCAGCGTTTCGTTTTGGAGGGCTTTACGGGTGGTTTCCATCCATTGAGCGGTCTCTGCGAGGAGTTGTTCGACGCGTTGTTTGTGTTGTGCCGTGGTGGGATTGGCTGTCATGACCCGTTCGTAGATGTGTTTCAACGATGGGACTTCCGCAAACCCTTCGGGGGGTGTCCAAGGTTCGATGCGAGTTCCACCCCATGAAGTCCCGATCAGACCGACTGGCACGCCAAGCGTTTTGTGGATTTCTCGTCCGAAAAAGTAGGCCGCCGCGGAGAACCCGCCCCAGCCGCCTTCAGCCACCGAAGTGGGTGTGCAGACTTTCCAAGCCGCATTGACGTCGTTGGTCGGCAGAGCGCAGGCCGTTTTGGGAATGAGAAAAAGGCGGATATTGGGGTGGTCGGCCGCGGCGATTTCTTGGTCGCCGTTTTGGACGGCCTTGATGCCCATTTCCATGTTGGATTGGCCGGAGCAGACCCAGACCTCGCCGACCAGGACATCGGTCAGTTTGATTGTGTTGGAGCCGGTGACGATGATTTCAATGGGGCCGCCCGCTTTCAGTGGCGGGAGCGTGAGTTTCCATTCGCCCTTGTCATTGGCTTTTGTGGCTTGTTTTTGCTGAAGGATTTGCGCGGTCACGGTCTCACCGGGATCGGCCCACCCCCAGAGGATCACCGGTTTGTCCTGTTGCAGGACCATGTGATCGGTGAAGATTTTCGGCAGCCGAACCTCAGCGAACGTCGTGAATGTGAGTAGCCAACAAACGGCGGCAACGACAAAAATTTTTGGGGCGGTTTTCATAATGCCGCTCGTTGTAACGGGCAATCGGCGCCGGCGCAAGCGCAGAACAGCCTTTGACTTTTGCCGCGTTTGCGGCAGAATCGCCCCGATTTCCATGAAGACCGTGTTGGTGATCGTCATCGGCCTGTGGGCCGTTTTTTCCGCGTCCGCCCAGGAAATTGTCGCAGCGGGCGCGGGCGGGTATCGGACGACACGGCCAAAACCCTGCAAGCCGTTGCCGGAGACGATCTATCGGACTGCCGAACTCACGGGGCCGATGTTGACGGGGCAGTGGTGGAGTTCGCTGGTCTGGCAACGCTACTCGCAGAATCTGTTTGCCCATCCGCTGTCGTTGCTGTGCCTCTCGAACGGGCTGGCCGTGAATTATCCGGGCGCAATCATCCGCGGCAACGCCTCCGGCATCTTCGGCGAGGGTGGACGCGATTTTGTGATCGGTCATTCGGCGGTGGAGACGTTTCCGCAGGCGGATTGCGGTGGGTTCTCGGATTGGTTTGTGACGGCGGTGTTTGCCAGAGGGACGGCGTCGTTGCGGGCGAGTTTCGGGCATGGGAGCCCGTTTGTGTATTGCGTCTATGCCGGCGGCGATCCGACAGTGACATTTGCGAAACCGCCGCAAATCTGGTCGGGCACGGCAAAAGACGCGGTCCTCGGCGTTACGGTCAACGGTCACCACTACGGTCTGTTTGGCGCGCGCGGCTCGACGTGGAGCGGGTTGGGTAGCACGAAGTTTGTGAACGCGGGGAAGTCGTACTTTGCCGTTGCGGTGCTTCCCGACAATCGTCCGCAGACACTGGCATTGTTCCAGAAGTACGCCCACAACCACGTGACGGATACGCGGGTGGAATTTCAGGTGAACGGTGGCCTGGTAAAATCCACCTACCACTTCACGGTTCACCCATATGAAGGCGAGGAGACAGGGACGATTTTCGCTTTGTACCCGCACCAATGGAAATACGCCGTCACCGGGCTCACCGACATGACCTACGGTTCGGTGCGTGGCACGATGAAGGTCGGTTTGGGACCTGGTTTTACAACCGAAGTCCCGATCCAGGGGATTCTGCCGATGTTGCCGGGGCAGGGGATTGCGGATCGGGAACGACTGCTCGGCTATCTTCGGGCCGAAACCGACAAGAAACCGCGCGGCGTTGGCGACACCTATTGGGAGGGTAAACTTCTCGGTCGCCTGGCCACACTCAGCGGCGTTGCCGAGGCGGCGGGTGCGACGGAACTGCAACAGGTGTTTGTGGACGAAATCAAACGCCGTCTCCAAAACTGGTTCACGGCCGCGACGGACAAGGAACAACCGGTGTTCTATTACAACGCCACCTGGGGCGCGTTCATTGGCAGCCGCCCGTCGTATGGCAGCGACATGCCACTCAACGATCATCATTTCCACTACGGCTATTTCATCCGTGCTGCCGCCGAGGTTGCCCGACTCGATCCTGCTTGGGCGAAACAGTGGGGGCCGATGGTCTCGCTGTTGATTCGCGACATCGCCTCGCCCGACCGCGCCGACAAAATGTTTCCCTACCTGCGCTGCTTCGACAAATACGCCGGCCACTCCTGGGCCTCAGGGGACGCGGCGTTTGCCGACGGTAACAATCAGGAATCATCCTCCGAATCCATAAATGCCTGGTACGGTATGATCCTGTGGGGCGAAGCCACTGGCGACACCACGATACGCGATACCGGCTTGTTCCTCTTCAACACCGAACGCACCGCCGTCGAGGAATACTGGTTCGACGTGTCCGGCACCAATTATCCGAAAGACTATCCCCACGTCGCCCTCGGCATGATCTGGGGCGGCAAAGGCGCATTTGGCACCTGGTTTTCGAGCGACATTGATTGCATCCACGGCATCAACTGGCTGCCGTTCACGCCCGCCTCCATCTACATGGGGCGCTTTCCCGATTATGTGAAGAAAAACCACGACCGCGTCATCGCCCGACGCAAGGGCGGCGCCGACTACAACACCGGTTGGGGTGATCTGCTCATCATGTTCTACGCACTCTACGATCCCGCCGCTGCCGCCGCTTACATGGACGCCCATTCCCACTGCCACCTCGAAGGCGGCAACTCACACGCCTTCATGTACCACTGGATTCACACCCTCCACCGCCTCGGGCGCCCCGATGCCACCGTCCGCGCCGATCATCCGATTTTCAATGTGTACAACAACAACGGCAACAAGAGCTACGCCGTTTACAACCACCGCTCCCAACCGCTCACCGTGACCTTCTCCGACGGCGTCAAACTGGTCGCGCCTCCCAAAACCCTCACACTCCGACCATGATGATGAGCAGGACAAAATGTCTGCCGCTGCTCCTGGCCTTCCAGTGCGCCAACCTGGTGTCTGGCGGCATTGTGATTGACCGCAACGCCCCCGAACAAGCCACCGCTGCCTTCTCCTTCAGCCGCGTTCCATCGCCCTGCCGCAACGACGCCGCCACACAGGCCCGTTTCATCCTCGTGGAGGGGTGCCTCGACAGCCACAGCGGCGGTCTCGACAAACTCCACGACGGCAAACTGCCCGCCGACGAGGATGAACCGTCCTCAAACTTCTTTTTTGCTCCCGGCACCGATGGCGGGCGGATTCTGGTTGACCTGGGCCGTCCCATGGAAATCCAGCAGGTCAACACCTACTCGTGGCACCCCGGATCGCGCGCGCCGCAAGTGTACAAGCTTTATGCCAGCGAAAGCGCTGCCGCGCCGCCACGCGACGCCGATCCCGTCGCTTGCGGCTGGCGGCTGGTGGCAAACGTTGATACGCGCCCCGCCACCGGCCCCGTCGGCGGCCAACACGGTGTGAGCATTGACGGCACCATCGGGCGATGCCGTTATCTGTTATTCGATGTTCACCGCACCGAGGACAAGGATCCGTTTGGCAACACCTTCTACAGCGAACTGGATGTCATCGAACACGGCGGTCCTGCGCCCGAACCCGTTGTCACAGGAGGCGCACGCGAGACCATTACCATAGACGGCAAATATCAGGTTACTCTCGACACAACCGAGACCCCTGACCTTACCCAATGGGCGCGCGACGAACTGGCTCCGGTCCTGCGCGAGTGGTACCCCAAAATCGCCGACCTTCTTGCCAGTCCCGGCTATATCGCGCCGCGCCATATCCGTATCGTTTTCAGCCGGGACATGGATGGCGTGGCCGCTACCGGTGGTAGCCGCATCCGGTGCGCCGCGAAATGGTTTCGGAAAAACCTCCGCGGCGAAGCCAAGGGGTGCGTTATCCACGAACTGGTTCACGTCGTGCAACAATACGGCCTCGCCCGGCGCGCCAATCCCAACGCCAATACTCCCGGCTGGCTGGTTGAGGGGATCGCCGACTATGTTCGCTGGTTTCTGTACGAGCCGCAATCGCGCGGGGCCGAACTCGCCAAACGCCATGTCGCGACGGCGCGTTACGACGACGGCTATCGGGTCAGCGCCAATTTCCTGAACTGGGTCACGCAAACGCACGGGCCGGCCGTTGTTCCGAAGATCAACGCCGCCCTTCGCGAAGGTCGCTATCAGGACGAACTCTGGCAGAAACTTACCGGTCGCGCGCTCCCGGAACTTGGCGAGGACTGGAAGAAGTCATTGATCGAAAAACGGTAACAGCGGCTTTGACAATAGCTGGCATTCCAGCAAGAATGCGATCCGCAAGGAAGGAGCACGGACAATGAAGAAGATTTGGACTGTCGCCTGGTTGTTGCTGGCCGCCGCCGCGTTGGCGCAAGACAACCGACTCGTCATCCACGCCGACAAGGCAGCGGTGAAGATTCATCGCAACATCTACGGCCATTTTGCCGAGCATCTTGGCCATTGTATCTACGGCGGCATCTGGGTCGGCCCCGACAGCCCGATCCCCAATACCCGCGGTATTCGCAACGACGTCGTGGCGGCCTTGAAAGAAATCAAGGTGCCCGTGCTCCGCTGGCCGGGCGGTTGTTTTGCCGATGAGTACCACTGGATGGACGGTATCGGGCCGCGTGAACAACGCCCCACCATGATCAATACCCACTGGGGCGGTGTCACCGAAAACAATCATTTCGGCACACACGAGTTCATGGACCTGTGCGAACAACTTGGCTGCGAGCCTTACATCTGTGGCAACGTCGGCAGTGGCACCGTCCGGGAGATGCAGCAGTGGGTCGAATACATCACCTCCGACGCCGTCAGCCCGATGACGGAACTTCGCAAGAAAAACGGACGAGCCGAGCCGTGGAAGTTGACCTACTTCGGCATCGGCAACGAGAACTGGGGTTGCGGCGGCAACATGACGCCGCAGTTTTACGCCGACCAGTACAAACGTTATGCCACCTATGTTCGCAATTTTGGCACCAACCGCATTTTCAAGATCGCCTGCGGCCCCAATGGCGCCGACTACGAATGGACCGAAGTCCTCATGCGCGAAGCCGGCAGGAAGATGCACGGGTTGGCGCCGCATTACTACTGTGGTAGCGGCAGAAAAAAACAGCCTGCCACCCGCTTTGACGAGGGCGACTGGGCGGCGCTGCTGAAGCGGGCGCTCAAGATAGACGAACTGATCACCCGCCACTCCGAGATCATGGATAAATATGATCCGCAGAAAAAAGTGGCCATCTGTTTTGATGAATGGGGGACCTGGCACGAAGTCGAACCGGGCACCAACCCGCGGTTCCTTTACCAGCAAAACACCTTGCGCGACGCGCTCGTCGCCGCCGTCACGCTCAACATCTTCAACCAACACGCTGATCGCGTCCGCATGGCCAACATCGCCCAGACCATCAACGTCCTCCAGGCCATGCTCCTCACCGACGGTCCCAAAATGGTTCGGACACCGACGTTCTATGTCTATCAAATGTATGTGCCGCACCACGATGCCATGTTGCTTCCGTCTGAAATGCACTGCGGCGAATACGCCTGTGGCGACGACAGGATGCCCGGCCTCAGCGCCTCTGCTTCTCGCGATAAGGACGGTAGGATTCACATCAGCCTTTGCAACCTCAACCCGAACCAACCCGCCGAGTTGACGATCGAACTGAAAGGCACGCGGGCGAAACCGGTGAGCGGTCGCGTCCTGACCAGCGAAGCGATGCAGGATCACAACACCTTCGAGCACGCCGACACCGTCAAGCCCGCGCCGTTTGACGCCTACAAGGCGAGCGACAAAGGGTTGACGGTTGTTTTGCCTTCCAAGTCCGTCGTCATGTTGGAACTCGCTGAATGAAAGGGGTAATTATGCTGCGAAAAGTCGCCGTTTCCGTCATCATCACCGCGGCCATGACCGTTACCGCCGCCACTGCGCTGGAGGATTGGGAGAACCCGAAACTCACCGGGCTGAACACCGAGCCGCCACACGCCACGATGGTCATTTGTCCCGACGCCGCCACGGCGCGCCAGATCGGCCCTGTCTGCAACGCCGAGCGCGTGAAATCGTCGTTCTACCGCTCGCTCAATGGCGACTGGAAATATCACTACTCCAAGAATCGAGCGGCTCGCGTTGCCGATTTCTGGAAGACGGACTTCAACGATGCGACATGGAAAACAATTCCCGTTCCCTCCAATGTCGAGATCGAAGGCTACGGCATCCCGATCTACGTCAATATCCCGTACCCGTGGCCGAAACCGTGGAAACCGCCGTTCACCCCCGACAACGACCCGAACAACACCGTCAACAGCTACCGCCGCGTGTTCGATTTACCTGCCGATTGGCAAGGGCGCCGCATCCTGATCACCTTCGACGGCGTCAACTCGTTCTTCTATCTCTGGGTTAACGGACAGAAAGTTGGCCTTGGCAAGGACAGCCGCACGCCTGTTGAGTTTGACATCACCAAGTACGTCAAAACGGGCCAAAACCTCATTGCGGTCGAAAACTTCCGCTGGTGCGACGGCTCGTATCTTGAAGACCAGGATTTTTGGCGCATGAGCGGCATTTTCCGCGATGTTTATCTCTGGAGCCAGCCGGCGGTTCACCTGCGTGATTTTGAGGTCAAGACAGATACCAATGGTACGCTCTCCATCACCACACAACTCACCGGCACCGGCACGGTCGAAGCCTCGCTTGAAGACGCCAACGGAAATCCGCTGGCCACAAGCCGATTGACGACAGGGCGGGGCACGCTCACCATTGCCAATCCGCGGCTCTGGTCTGCCGAATCCCCGTACCTCTACAAACTTCTGCTCACCGTTAAGGACGCCAACGGAACGACCGTTGAAGTGATTCCCGTCAATGTTGGGTTCCGCAACGTCGAAATCAAAAACGGCGATCTCCTTGTCAACGGTCAGCGTGTTCTCTTCAAAGGCGTCAACCGCCACGAACACGACCCCGATCGCGGTCAGGCCATCACGGTCGAGAGCATGATCAAGGACATCCTGTTGATGAAGCAGCACAACATCAACGCCGTCCGCACCTGTCATTACCCGAACCAGCCGGCATGGTATGACCTTTGTGACAAGTACGGGATTTATCTCATCGCCGAGGCCAACATCGAAAGCCACGGCATGGGGTACGGCAAAGAATCGCTCGCCAAAAATCCCGACTGGCTCGATGCCCATCTCGACCGCACCATCCGCATGGTCGAACGCGACAAAAATCACCCGTCCGTCATCATCTGGTCGCTCGGCAACGAAGCCGGCGACGGCCCGAACTTCGAGGCGACCTCGAAATGGATTCACGAACGCAACACGGGGCGTCCCGTTCATTACGAGCGCGCCGAGTTTCGCCCGCACACCGACATCGTCTGCCCCATGTACCCGAAGCCGAAAAGCCTCGCCGACTACGCCAGCAAACCGCAGACCCGCCCCTACATCATGTGCGAATACGCTCACGCCATGGGCAATAGCAGCGGCGATATGTGGTCGTATTGGAACCTGATCTACAACAAACCGCATCTTCAGGGCGCGTTCGTCTGGGATTGGGTTGACCAGGGGCTTCGCCAGAAACAAGGCCCGCTACCGCTTGCCCGCTTCGAGAAGGTCAAACCCGGCGACAAAACCTTCTGGGCCTACGGCGGCGATTTCGGTCCAGCCGGTACGCCGAGCGATGACAACTTCTGTTGCAACGGTCTTGTCACGCCCGACCGCGAGCCGCATCCCGGCCTCTTCGAGGTCAAACACATCTACCAGTATATTCACTGTAAACCCGTTGACCTCGCCGCGCGCACGATCGAAGTCAAAAACTGGCACGATTTCACCAACCTCAAAGACATCGCCGACGGCCACTGGCGCTTGAAATGCGACGGCCGGGAAATCCAAACCGGCGCCCTGCCCGCACTCGACCTTGCCCCGCGCGCCACAACGACACTGGCGATTCCGCTGAAACCGTTCACCCCGCAGCCGGGCGCCGAATACCACCTGGAAATTCGCTTCACGCTGAAACACGACACGCTCTGGGCCGCCGCCGGACATGAACTGGCCTGGGATGAATTCAAACTGTCGGATTCCGCCCCTGCGCCGCAGGTTCCCGACGGTCCGTCTCTGCGCCTTGCGGGTGACACCGTCAGCGGCAACGGTTTTTCCGTTGCGTTCGACAAATCCACCGGCGCGCTGAAGTCATGGCGCGCGCACGGTGTCGAGTTGATCAGCTCGCCGTTGCGCCCCGACTTCTGGCGCGCGCCGACCGACAACGACCGTGGCCGTAACATGGCCAAAACACAGGGCATCTGGCGCGACGCCCACAAGGACGCCGCCGTGACCCGTTTCACCATCGAACAGGTTGCTCCGAACAGAGTCGTTGCAAAAACGACTCTCTCGTTGCCGAAAGTGAAGGCAACATGGGAAACGACCTACACCATCCTCGGCAGTGGCGACATCCTTGTAGCCGCCGAATTCACGCCGGGCGAGCCGAACCTGCCAAAGATTCCGCGGCTCGGTATGCAGATGACGTTGCCCGCCGGGTTTGAGCGGATTACCTGGTTTGGGCCGGGTCCTCAGGAGACCTATTCCGACCGCAAGGACGCGCGCGTGGGTGTGTACAGCGGCACGGTACGCGAGCAGTTCTACGAGGGCTACACCGAGCCGGGCGAGAGCGGCAACAAGGTGGAGACGCGCTGGGTCGCACTCACCAACGACAAAGGTATTGGCCTGCTTGCTGTCGGGATGCCGCTGCTCAGTGTCAACGCGCTGCATCACACCACCGACGATCTTCAGAACGCCAAACACCCATTCCAGTTGCCGCGCCGCGAGGAGGTCACGCTCAACCTCGACCTCGTTCAACAAGGCGTTGGCGGCGACGACAGTTGGGGCGCCTGGCCGCACGAGGAATTCCTGATCAAGTGTCAACCCGCCAGCTACCGTTTTCGTCTTCGTTCGCTGGCGCCAGGCGATACACCCGCTCGACTGGCGCGGGAAGCGCGATGAAGACGTGGGCGGTAGTTTTGGCGGTGGGCTGGGCGGCGATCGTCGTTGGCGAAACGCCGCCGCTGGCGCGGCTTCGGTACAACAATCCCGGCCTGATTGTGGACCTGGGTGTCGGGCTTTGGGCGTTTCCGTTGCCGATGGATTTAGACGGTGACGGCGACCTGGATCTCGTCGTGGTTTGCCCGGACAAACCGTACAACGGCACCTATTTCTTTGAGAACCCGGCCGGAGAGAAATTCCCGGTCTTCAAACTCGGCCAGCGAATCAGCAAGGGGCTGCAGTTTGCACAGGTCTCATACGTCAACGGCCAACCGCGCGTGCTCACTCCGGCGACCGAATACCCTGATTTCCGCAAAACCGGGCTGGAAAACGGCGTCAAACTGCCGTTGCCCGCCAACGTTCATCCGAGGAAAGTGCGCGGCAATTTCTGGCGGTATGTGGATTACGACGGCGACGGCCGACTCGACATCATCGTTGGCGCCGATGACTGGAGCGATTACGGTTGGGATAATGCCTATGACGCCAGCGGTCACTGGGTGAATGGGCCGTTGCGCGGGTTTGTTTATTTGATTCGCAACACCGGCAACGGTTATGCCGAACCGGTCAAAGTCATGGCTGGCGACAAACCCGTCGAGACCTTTGGTTGGCCATGTCCGAATTTTGCCGACTTCGACGGCGATGGCGACCTCGATTTGATTTGCGGCGAGTTTCTGGACGGGTTCACCTACTTTGAGAACATCGGCACACGCACGGCGCCACGCTACGCGCCCGGCAAACGACTCAGAACAGCGGACGGCAAACCGCTGGTGATGGACTTGGAGATGATCACGCCCGTGGCGATTGACTGGGATAAGGATGGCGACGTGGATTTGATCGTTGGCGACGAAGATGGGCGCGTCGCGTTCATTGAGAACACCGGAAAACTGGACACTGATCGCGCGCCGTTGTTTTTGCCGCCGCGTTATTTCCGACAGGAAGCCGATGACCTGAAATGCGGCGCGCTCGCCACACCGGTCGGGTTTGACTGGGATGGCGACGGCGATATGGACATCCTCAGTGGCAACTCGGCCGGTTACATTGAGTTTTTTGAGAACCTCAGCGGCCCTGGTGTCGAGAAACCGAAGTGGGCCGCGCCTCGACGGTTGGAGGCTGACAGCAAGGTGATCCGCATTATGGCCGGGCCGAACGGTAGCATCCAGGGACCGTGTGAGGCGAAGTGGGGGTACACGACGTTGAGCGTGGCGGACTGGGACGGCGATGGTTTGCCCGATCTCATCGTCAACTCCATCTGGGGCAAGGTAATTTGGTTCAAAAACAACGGCACACGTACCGCGCCGAAACTGGCCGCCGCGCAGCCGATTGAAGTCGAGTGGAACGGTCCGCCGCCGACGCTTGCGTGGGGCTGGCTGCGTCCGAACGGCAAGGAGTTGCTCACGCAATGGCGCACCACACCGTTCGCGGTGGACTGGAACAATGACGGCCTGACCGATCTGGTCATGCTCGACCACGAAGGGTATCTGGCGTTCTTCGAACGGGCGCGGCGCAATGGCAAACAGGTGTTGCTTGCCCCCAAACGCGTGTTCTGTAACGAAAAGGGCGAACCGCTTCGCCTCAATCCCGCCGCGGCCGGTAAAAGCGGTCGCCGCAAACTTTGTATCGTGGACTGGGATGGCGACGGCCGACTCGACATCCTGCTCAATGCCGCCAACGCGCGATTCCTGCGACAGGTGGACGCGCGCGACGGCAACTGGTTCTTCAAGGACATGGGACTGTTGGCCGAACAAAACATCGAAGGTCACGATGTCAGCCCAACCGTCGTGGATTTCAACAGCGACGGCATCCCCGATTTCCTCGGCGGTGCCGAGGACGGACGCTTCTATTACCTGAGAAACCCACGTGCAAAATGAACAGACTCATCTGCCTGTTGTGCCTCATGCCATCGCTCGCCCTGGCAACAGTAAAAAGCGAATTCATCTTCGAGAACGCGCCATTCCTCTCTTGTCACGCCTCGACGATCGCCGAGACGACAAACGGCCTGGTGGCTGCCTGGTTTGGCGGGACACGAGAAGGGTATCCCGACGTGGCCATCTGGTTGTCGCGGTACGAACACGACAAATGGACTCCACCAGTCAAGGTCGTGCGCGACGAGAAGCATCCCTGCTGGAACCCGGTGTTGTTCCAACCGAAAAACGGCCCGTTGATGCTCTTCTACAAGGTCGGCCCCAACCCGCGCCAGTGGTGGGGGATGCTCTGTGCCAGCACCGACGACGGCAGGACATGGAGCGCGCCGCGCCGATTGCCCGACGGTATTCTCGGTCCGATCAAAAACAAACCGGTCCAGTTGTCCAACGGCGACATCCTTTGCCCCTCCAGCACCGAACATGACGGTTGGCGCGTGCATTTTGAGCGCAGCACCGATGGCGGTCAGACGTGGACAGCCACACCGCCTGTCAACGACGGCAAAACCATTGGCGCCATCCAACCGAGCATTTTGTTTCATCCCGACGGTCGGCTGCAGGCCGTCGGACGCACCCGACAGGGCAGGGTGTTTGAAGTTTGGTCCGAAGACAACGGGCGGACGTGGGGCACGATGACGTTGACCGAGCTGCCAAACCCGAATTCCGGCACCGATGCGGTAACATTGCGCGATGGTGGTCAGTTGATCGTCTATAACCACACCCAGAAAGGTCGCTCACCGCTGAATGTCGCGATCTCGCGCGACGGAAAGAGATGGAAACCCGTTCTGGTGCTGGAGAACGAGTCAGGCGAGTATTCCTACCCCGCCGTTATCCAGACTCGTGATGGTTTTGTCCATGTTACCTACACTTGGAAACGCCAGCGCATCAAACACGTTATCTTCAATCCTGCCGCTGTGGATGTTTCCTCATGGTGAAACGACGTGTTTTTAGTCGCTAACCTGCCTCAAGTAAGACGCTTATCGTTGTTGTTCGTTTTCGGGAATGAACAAGTCATGTTCGACTGTATTCTCGCAGGGAACAAAGAGTTTCCACTTGCCTCGCAAAAATCGGGCGACTAACAATAGCAACAGTCATATGAAGCCCCTTGCCGATGCCGAGAAGCTCACCGGGCGCATGGCTTTGTTTTGTGCCGCGGTGGCAGGGATTTCTGGATTGTTCTCGTTGGCGTTCTGGCTGGGGGGACAATTCACTGCTGATCAAGTATTCCGAAAAGTTATCGTAATGGCTCCCTCCACAGCGTGGGGAATTGTCTTGTTGAGTTCGGCCTTGTGTTGGCACGTTTTACGTCCTGACAAACGCGCGGCCCGCATTTTCGGGATGACGATAGCGCTGTTGGTTTTTCTGTTTTCCTTTTTTGTCCTTTTCGCCTGGTGTTTTGGCCACAAATTCTCGCTTGAACACTGGATTTATCTTTGGCTCAACGCCTGTCAAGGGGAAGGCTGTCGCCAAATGTCGCCAATTACAGCGGCGATGTTTTTGGTTGTTACCGTGAGCTTTTGGTTGGTGCTGCACATAAAAGAATCCCGCCGCCCGTTGCGACAGATGGCGTTTGGATTGGCGTTGGCGGTCTTTTTTGGGGGACTGGTAGTGGTGTTGGGATTTGTCATTGGCGGTTCCTTGTTGTTCACGACTTGTCGTGCCCCGCTGGCGTTATTGACGGCAGTGGCGTTCGTGTTCCACGGCAGTGCGCTCGCATTGACAGCGAAAGCGCCCGACTGGCTGTTGCACTTGTTTGGCAGCGAACCATCCGTTTCGAGCGCAGTGACACGACAGCGTGCCTGGCAGATTGTGGCTGCGGGAGGGGTGTTGATCGTGGTGATTGGCATTGGCGGCGTCGTTGTGGTGCGACGGGTCATCAACGAGTCGCACGCCCGCATCAAGAAACACCTGCTCGACGTTGCGGAAATGAAAGCCAACCACATCGCCGCTTGGTATGCCGAACGTATGGCCGACGCCCAGCAAATCAGAGATTCGACGGTTTTTGCTGCCAGCGTTTCGCAATATTTAGCAGATCCGTCCCCTGTTCATCGCGAGCAAGTCTGGTCATGGATTTGTGCGTTGCAACAAAATGGGAGATACAGTCGGGTGTTGTTATTGGATGCGGAACGATCAGTGCGTTTGGTAGTACCCCAAGACGATGATTGGTTGGGGCCATTGGCACTGGCAAAAGCCAAAGAAGCGTTGGCTACGGGGCAGATTGTAGTGTCTGACCTGCATTTGAGTGTGGTCAAAACGAACTTTCCCAACATGGATTTGTTCGTACCGCTTGTTTCACGTGGGCAGAAGCCGATCGGAGTAATTATGTTGGAGATTCCTGCACATGAGTTCCTTTATCCGTTGGCTCGAACATGGCCGATGCCTAGCGAAACGACAGAGTCACTGCTGATTCGACGGGATGGCGATGAAATTGTGTATCTAAACGATCTACGTCATCATCCCGACGCTGCATTGAAATTACGACGTTCATCGCATCAAACGCAATTAATTGCAGCGCAAGCACTGCGGTACGGTCGCGGCATAGCAGAAGGAGTGGACTACCGCGGCGTACCGGTAGTGGGAGCATACTGGTCAGTGCCGGGCACGTCATGGCATATGGTGGCCAAAATGGATCAGGCCGAAGTGAATGCGCCGCTTTATCGCCAGATGTGGCTGGTGCTGATCAACATTGTCGTGTTTGGAATTGTGTCAGCCCTTGGTCTGCGCTTGTTGTGGGAACATCATCACGCCGCGTTGTTGAAACATCAACTTGATTTGGAACATGAAAAAGGTGCGATTGCCCAGCGTCTGCGTGAGCTGTTGCAACATGCCAACGATATCATCGTCATTGCTGAGGAGGACGGGCGAATTTTGGAGATGAACCGTCGGGCCATTGAAACCTACGGTTACACGGCCGACGAGTTTCATGCCATGCGGACGGTGGAATTGCGTGCTCCGTGGGAACGAACTGCTTGGCCGGAACTGGACGCGAAATTACGGCATGATGGCTCGGCCTTGTTTGAGACGGTTCATCAGCGTAAAGACGGCACGACGTTTCCTGTGGAGGTCAGCCTTCGCCTGGCCCAAATCGGCGACAAGCGGTATCGTTTGGCCATCATTCGCGACCTGACCGAGCGCAAACGGGCGGAGCAGACGTTGCGCGAGAGCGAGCAACGATTCCGAAGTGTGTTCGAAAACTCACTGGTGGGTATTTATCGCACAACACCAGATGGACGAGTCTTATTGGCCAATCCAACATTTGTTCGGATGCTTGGCTTTCAATCATTTGAGGATTTTGCCAAACAAAACCTGAATGACGAAGGATTTCATCCTGAATATCCTCGTCAGCGATTCAAGGAGTTGATGGAACGAGACGGGAAAGTGGTGGATTTTGAGAGTCATTGGATTTGTCCTGATGGCGCTGTTGTGTATGCAATCGAGAGTGCAGTGGCCGTACGCGATGCCACGGGGCAGATTCTCTATTATGATGGCGTTGTCGAAGATATCACCAAGCGGAAACAGGCGGAGCAGGCACTGCGCGAGAGCGAGCAGCGATTCCGTATCATGCTGGAAGAGGCGGCAGATGGCGTCATTTTGCATGATGCGCAAGGTCGGATCATCGAGGTCAACCGCAGTACTTGCCAGCTTCTCGGTTATACCCGAGAAGAACTTCTCTCGTTATCCGTTCACCAGGTGGATCCCGATGCCGTTGCGGTTGGGAAACATCTGCTGTGGGAGCGGGTCTTCGTCGGTGAACAGTTTACCTTTGAGAGCCAATACCTTCGCAAAGATGGCACCCGTGTTCCCGTGGAAGAACGGATTAGTTCACTACAACTACCCAGCGGACTGGCTGTCCTCAGCATTGCGCGCGACATCTCCGAGCGGAAACGTGTCGAGGCGGACCTGAAACGACTGGCCACCGCCGTCAGTCAGGCGGCGGAAACCGTTGTGGTGACAGATCTCAATGGGACCATCCAATATGTCAATCCCGCTTTTGAACGGATGACTGGATACCGCGCCGTGGAGGCCATCGGACAGAATCCGCGCATTTTGAGGAGCGGTCAGCATAATCAACAATTTTATCAGACCCTTTGGGAGACCATCCTGCGCGGAGAAACATGGCGTGGTCGTTTTATAAACCGGCGAAAAGACGGCTCCCTCTACAAAGAGGAAGCCGTCATCTCTCCGGTCCGCGACGAGGCCGGGCAGATCACCAATTTTGTCGCTGTCAAACATGACATTACCGAACGCGAGCGTGCCATGGACGCGCTGCGGGAAACGAATGAGAAACTGGATCATGCGTTGTCGGAACTCAAACGTGCCCAGTCAAAACTAATTGAACAGGAACGACTTCGAATTGTCGGCCAAATGGCCAGCGGTATTGCTCACGACTTCAACAACGCGCTCGCGCCCATTCTCGGCTTTTCGGAGTTGTTGCTTGAACGCTCCGAATTGCGGCGAAATGAGGAAAAACTCCTCGATACCCTCCATTTGATCTTTGCCGCAGCCCAAGATGCCGCGAACGTTGTCAGACAGTTGCGCGAGCTGTATCGGGGAAGATCAGGACAAACTGATTTCTCGCTCGTCAACCTCGCCCACGTGGTCAGACAAGCCGTAAAACTTACCGAGCCACGTTGGCGCGAGGAAACAGCCGCGATCGGCGTGCGCGTCAACATCAACCTCGATTTGCAATCGGTGCCGGAAACCGCGGGTAACGAGAGCGCCTTGCGAGAAGCGGTGATGAACCTGATCCTGAACGCGGTGGACGCAATGCCACAGGGCGGAACAATCTCGTTGAAAACGTACGCGGACCAACAAGGCATCTGCTTGGAGGTCAACGACACGGGCGAGGGGATGAGCGAAGAAGTTCGCAATCATTGTTTTGACCCGTTTTTCACAACCAAGGGAATACGGGGAAGCGGGTTGGGGCTGGCAATGGTCCATGCCATTGTTCATAATCACGGCGGCGAAATCAACGTGGCCAGCGAGTTAGGCAAGGGCAGCACCTTTACCATCCGATTGCCGATCCAGTCGGTGCCAAGCAAATCGCCTGAACCAGACAAAACCGACACGTTTACGCGCCGTCTGCGCATCTTGTTGGTGGATGATGAACAGGTGGTGCGTTGTGTCTATGCGGAATATCTGAAAGCCGAGGGGCATCAGGTCGAAGAGGCGGAGAGCGGCCCGGCGGGGTTAGCGGTGTTTGCGCGACAACCGTTCGATCTGGTCATCACCGACATGGCGATGGTTGGGATGAGTGGCGAACAATTTGCCACTCGCATTCAAGAACTCAATCCGGGTACGCCGATCATTTTGTTGACCGGGTTTGGCGACTTGATGAAAGCGCGCGGCGAGAAACCGTCGAGCGTGTCCGTCGTGCTCGGTAAACCAACCACATTGGCCGACTTGCGAAATGCGATTCGAGAAGCCATGGGAGATTCTTAACGGCTATGGGCGCCTTGTGCACTCGATGGCGGAGGGATTTGCCGAGACACCAACGGCAGAGTCACCGCAAGGATTGCTCCTGAACGATTGGCGTGAAGGGGAGAGATTCAATTTTGGGTGAATGTGTTGGGAGGGGCCGATCAAAGAAGGGTATGAGCAAACATGGTTTGCTGCGCCCCTCCCGGGGGTGTGATTGAGTTTTGTACGGTTTCTCAAGCGACCGCCCACGGCGGACAACTGGTCGTGGCGGTGTGGCCATCGAGAGGTTGTTGGGCGTGAAGAAGATTTCCGATCAGAGTTCGTTGGGTGACTGGTTACGGGCCATCGGCGATCCCGGCCGGGATCCGCTGCGCCAGATCAGGCGGGAGTTTGTGACCTGCGACGATCGGGCAGGCGAAGCGCAACGGGCGTTTGAGCGGCATCGGCTCAAGGGGGATTGGGAACGGCGGTTGAGTGAACTGCTGAGCGATTTCCAACTGCATCATCTGCCGTGTCGGCGGTTGGTGGCCAATCAATGTTTCTATGCGTTGGCGACCCTCACGCTAATGATTCTGGGGAAAATAACTCTAGTTGTTTGCGAGACACTACACTAGTATCCGAGTGAAGTGAGTTTATGGTCACAATTTATAGTCATTGCCATCACATCAGAAGCCGACCTTCGACGATAGCCAAAACGTTTTGCCTCCTCCTTCCGCTTCTGTCCCTTCCATTCGGTGTGGGGCTGGCTATGAATCCGGTTGATGCAGTCGATCCTTTCATCGGCTCTGTCACAACCCATCCCAGCAGTGGGCATGGGCTGGGTAAAACAATCCCCGGTCCCTGCACCCCCTACGGCCTGGTGCAGTTGGGGCCCGACACTATCACCGGTGGCGACAACGGCAGCGGCTACAGCTATGAGCACAAAACCATCGAAGGCTTCAGCTTCACCCACATGAGCGGCGTCGGCTGGTATGGCGACCTCGGTAACTTGCAGGTGATGCCCCAAGTGGGCGAACCGGTACTGGATCGTGTTGCAGCGAAATCGCCATTCGTCAAGACCAGCGAGAAGGCCAGCGCCGGCTATTACGCGGTCACCCTCGACCGTGGCAACATCGGCGTCGAGTTGACCGCCGCGCCACGGGCCGGCATCATTCGCTTCACCTTCCCTGAGGCACCGGTGTCGCGCATCAAGGTAGATCTCGCCCGTCGCGTCGGCGGTTGTTCGGTAAAACAATACGTGCGCCGTATTGATGACCGCACGGTTGAAGGTTGGATGGACTGCAACGCCAAGGGCGGCGGTTGGGGCCACGGTCACGGTCGGTGCAGCTATATGGTGTATTTCCGCATGGCCTTCAGCGTCCCCATGCAGGCTTTTGGCATCTGGGATCAGTCCACCGTGTGGCGCGACCGCACCGAGGCTACCACCGAGGCGGGGGGCTTTTTCGTCGAGTTCCCAACCACCGGCGGGCAGCAGGTACTGGTCAAGGCGGGCATCTCCTTCGCCAGCCTGTCCGGTGCTGCTGCCCATCTGGAGCAAGAGATCCCCGGCTGGGATTTCGACGAAGTGCATCGCGCCGCCCGTGCCACATGGGCCAAGGCACTGAGTGTTATCGATGTCGAGGGTGGCACCAAGGACCAACGGCAGATCTTCTACACCGCGCTCTACCGCACCTTCATCGATCCCCGCTGCATTTCGGACGCCGACGGCACCTTCCGCGCCATTGATGGCGCCTTGCAGAAAGCGAATGGCTATACCCAACGCACGATATTCAGCGGCTGGGACGTGTTTCGCAGCCAGTTCCCGCTCATGACACTCATCGCGCCACGGGTGGTAGACGACACGATCAACTCGCTCCTGTACGTTGCCCGTACCGACAACCAGGGCCGATTGCCGCGTTGGGAAATGATGTTGCGCGAGTCTGGCTGCATGCTCGGCGATCCAGCGGTGTCGGTAATCGTCGATGCCTGGCGCAAGGGGATTCGCAACTACGACACGGCCGAGGCTTGGAAGGCGATACGCCTCACCTGCCTGGATCCGGGCCGTAGGCGTTCTGGTTTCAAGAATTGGGTCGAGAAGGGTTGGGTGCCGGGAGACATCTCGCGAACACTTGAATACGCTTACGCTGATGCCTGCGCCGCGTGGTTTGCCCAAGAGATGAATGCACCCGAGGATGCGGCGGTGCTATGGCAACGGGCACAAAACTACCGCAACATCTTCGATCCGTCGGTAAACTGGATGCGAGCACGCAACCAGGACGGTACCTGGGCCGAGTGGAAGGGCCGCACCAAGCACGGCCAAGGTTGCATGGAGAGCAATCCTTTCCAGCAGGGGTGGTTTGTGCCGCATGATGTGCCCGGCCTCATCTCCCTGCTGGGCAAGGACCGTTTCATCGCCGACCTCACCGAGATGCTTGAAAAGACGCCGCCAGACATGAAATGGAACAACTACTACAACCACGCCAACGAGCCGGTGCACCACGTCCCCTTCCTGCCGGTCTACGCCGGCCAGCCCTGGCTAACCCAGCGCTGGACGCGCGAAGTAATTAACCGTGCCTACAAGACCGGCCCCTACGGTCTGGTAGGTAACGAGGATGTGGGCCAGATGTCCGCGTGGTATGTGCTCGCAGCGCTAGGTATACATCCCGTCTGCCCAGGTGATCCGGTCTACATCATCACCAGTCCTCTTTTCCCCAAGGCCACACTGCGCCTCGATCCGACCTACTACCCAGGCGGCACCTTCACCGTGACGACCCGGGCGACGAAGCCTGGAGCCATCTATATCCGCTCTGCGACGCTGAACGGCAAGCCGTTGAACCGCGCCTGGATCCGCCACGACGAGATCACCGCCGGCGGCACATTGTCGCTGGAACTGGTGCCGGAGCCGGACCGGACCTGGGGTACGCAGGAACTGCCGCCATCATTGACCGCGTCTCACCCCGGCAAGGTTACCCATTTGTCAACTTCACGCCCAACGACTGCGCCGAATCGAAACTGACCGTCCTCTCCCTCATTGTGTACACAACGGAAAGACCGGGCAGACTTATTGATTATAATAGGCTGACATGGGGTGTTGTGGTAGTGACATGGCTACCACACGCGATCATCCGGTAATGGAAAAGCGCAGGCTAAAGGTTGCCGCCTTCTTCGAGAAGGGTCACAGTGCCAGCGCGGTTGCCCGCAATTGGGGCGTGCGCCGCCAGTCGGCTCATGCTTGGAAGCAGGGCGATTGCATTTAGAAGTGGAGCAGTTGGAGGAGGTAAGCACAACTCCAGCCGGCCGCCTTTTGTTTGGCGCGTACTCCCACCGCGTGCGTTTTGTCCCGCCGCAGGATGTTCAACGTCAACG
>Ga0272448_1000580_pt1 | contig 56196 bp, 49 predicted proteins | sample YNPCB0191_FD_202220 | JGI IMG/M metagenome (GOLD analysis project Ga0272448, IMG submission 202220) | Hot spring sediment microbial communities from Yellowstone National Park, WY, United States - YNP-CB-019-1 | ecosystem: Environmental > Aquatic > Thermal springs > Hot (42-90C) > Sediment... | reverse complement strand
TGATTTCTTGACCTCCACAAAATTTCCAATTCGTGATCCTTCTTTCAGAATCGTCTGCGGACGAAGGTGCGCCAAAGGTCCCACCTCTACCCGATCTTCTAAAATACTCTCACTAATTACGGAAGAGGCTTTTATGGTCACAAAATTTCCTACTTTGGTATCCATAATTTTGCACCCAGGCTCTACTACACAATTCTGTCCCAATGAAGTATTCCCCATAAGGTAGCAGTTGGGATAGATCACTGTATCTCTGCCGATTTGCACTTCATAATCAATATAAGTATTTTGGGGGTCGATAAGGGTTACGCCGTTTAACATATGCTGCTCGGCAATCCTGTCCCTTAGGATTTGGTTCGCCCGGGCTAAATCTTGCCGCGTATTAATACCCATAACTTCCGAATTCTCCCCCACGAGGAAAGCCCCCACTTGCTTATTCTGTTTCGCGGCTTTTTCGACTATATCAGTGAGATAATATTCCTTTTGGGCATTTTGATCGCTTAAACTGGGAAGCACCGAAAAGAGAAACTCAGCGTCCACGCAGTAAATTCCCGTATTTACTTCGTCCCCTAATTCTTGCCCTGGCGGCAGGTCTTTCTCTTCTATGATGCGCTGAATTTGACCTTCCTTATTCCTCCAGATTCTTCCGTATCCTTTAGGATTTTCTAAGCGCGTAGTCAACACCGAAAGAGTATGCCGATTTTCTTCGTGGAATTTGATTAAGTTCCTCAATGTTTCTTCTTTAAGGAGCGGCACATCTCCGCTAAGAATGAGGATGGTACCGCGAAATCCTTCTAAATTGGGGGTAGTCATCAAAACGGCATGGCCTGTACCCAATTGTTCGTCTTGATCTACAAAAATAATATCAGGAGCGGTAAATTTTTGGCGGATAAGCTCTTTCTGAAAACCGATAACGACTAATAATTTTTCTGGCTGCAGACGACGAGCTACATTTAAAACCAATCCTAACATAGGAAAGCCGGCTAAGGGATGGAGCACTTTTACTAAATCTGACTTCATCCGTGTCCCTTTACCAGCTGCCAGGATAATTATGGCCAGCGGTGGCATTTTTATTTCCCTCGGCAGATAAAAATAGACAAGCGCTCTTTTTCCATTATAAAAGAACCGGCCGACCAGTCAAGCGCTTTTCCGCTTGGTCATCACCATTTCCTGACTGTCGATATGTTTTTAATGTTTCGCCCCAGTTGGAGACAGGGGGGAGGGGAAAGGCGCACTTAAAATCGGCGGGGAATTGTTTATTTCCTTCTTACCCACCATTCTTCTTGACTTTCTCGCTCCTCCTTCATAGTATTAAAGAAAGTCGGGGCGTAGCGCAGCCTGGTAGCGCACCTGGTTCGGGACCAGGGTGTCGGAGGTTCAAATCCTCTCGCCCCGACCAATTATTTCAAGGGGTTAGCAAAATTAGCTAAACCCTTAATTTTTTCCAGCTGCGGGTGTCAATTGCGGTTTTTTCTCTTAACCGAAAATAATTGCATAAATCATATTTTTCCCCCACATGAAAGGTAAGTTAAATTTTATTCTTTAAAATTTTCTTGTTCCCAATAGGGCCCACCACTTTATCCCGTTCCACTTCGTAGGTGGAAAATAAATGGCTGATAGCCTGTTCCACCTACGAGGTGGAAAAAATTTGGGGGTCATCCTTCCGAACCAAAGCTTTTTATCTCTTTAAATCCTAGATTTATGCTTTTATTTAATACAGGGAACATGGGGTTACCTCCTTTCAGTTTAATTTTTTTAAAACTAACTCTGTAGCGAATCCCATTTCCCCTCCTGGCACAAGAAATGATACATAACCGAGATTTTTGGCTCTTGCAAAAAGATTTAAAATTAATAAAATAAGTTTCAAAGAAACTTTTGGGGAAGATAAAGTGCCCAAAAGAGGACTTATCATAGCAGATTCCCTCTTTATATTACTGATCCCTTCTTTTTTGTCCTCAGAAGGTATTAAAATCTACGATAAAAACTGGAACTTAAAGGGAAGGATTCAAGATAATAAAACTTATGACAGGAACTGGCAGCTTCTCTATAGAATAAAGGATTATCGATTATATGACCGAAACTGGAATCTAAAAATGCCTCCTATGAGGTGGCCTCAATCATTAAAGATCTTGTAAGTGAAGGTAAATTTTATCTATTGTGTGCCCAAATTTTATGAAGATAAAGGCTAAAAAATAAGATTATTTCGCCATCAGCAAGAAGCGATTGAAAAGGCTTTGAACCACAGACATTTCGTTGTCACGAGCGGCACCGGATCCAGAAAATCCATATCTACCCTTAGAATGGGAATATTGCAGGACGAGAAAATTTCTGTGAGAATAGAGCATGAAAATTCATGATATTATAAAATTGAGCGAAGCAGAGGGGTGTATTTGACCGAGATAAAAGGGACTATCGGAAATTTAAACATCCAACAATCCCAGGGAGAGTTACCATTGCTGGGCACCCATTAGCCGCAGGCACTTTTTCCCCTGATTTGCCAGGCGGTGTAGCCACAGGTTCTATCCGGGAAGAAGCTGAGAAGAATATATATCAGGCCATTGAAATGCAAATTAAAGGAATGCAGGAACTTGGTCTGCCTATTCCCGAATCAACTTCGTTCGCGGAATATGTGGCCATACATTAGGACAGAATAATATCCCAAAATCTCTCTCGACCTTCGCAGAAGAGGGGCAGGGTGAGGAAACAAAGTATCTAAGGAAATTTGGAGAATAATCGATGGATATCGTAACATCAAAAAATCGCGTTCCCATCCGATTAACAGAAGAAAGATGGTTTCACATAACAGAAAACCATGATGATCTGGCTGGACATTACGATGATGTCCTTTACGCAATTGAAGATCCCGATTATATTATTGAAGGGTATAGGAAAGCATTGATTGCACTGAAAAAAATCGCCAGAAATAAGTTTTTGGCAGTAGTATATAGAGAGATAAGCAGGCAGGACGGATTTGTTATAACCGCTTATTTTACAAGCAAGATCGACTTAGAGAAAGAGGTGATATTATGGGAAAAGAAGTCGTGAGAGACGAGATGATCAAAGAGATTTTTAAGGCAACACCTCATCTTTTAAAGTTTCCTAAGGAAAGAATGTGGATCGACTATGATAAGGAGGCAGATGTCCTCTACATAAATTTCAAAAGACCGCAGAAAGCAACAGATTCGGAGATGCTAAAGAGCGGTATTGTGATTCGATATCGAGGAGACCAGGTTGTAGGTCTGACCATATTAGAGGCCTCTCAGAGAAAAGGATAACCAAATTACTTTTTGAGTTTGAACCTGTTATGACCAGAAAACATATCAAGGAATGGCCTGAGGATGAGCGTCCGAGGGAGATGCTTCTGGAAAAGGGGCCTGAAGCACTAAGTGATGCGGCCCTTTTAGCAATCCTCCTCCGAATAGGTAGGAAGGGGCAGAATGCTATCGAGCTTGCCCGTGATTTGATTGAAAGATTTGGTGGTCTTTCAGGTCTTCTGTCCGCGAGACACGAAGATTTACGAAAAATGAAAGGCATCGGTAAAGCAAAGAGTGCTCAAATACTGGCTGCCATGGAGATTGTGAGACGGCAGTTCAGGCAGCCCCTGCAAAAAACCAATGTTATTGAAAATCCTGATACCCTTTTTGAATATCTTAAGACTTCAATGCAAAACCTCCACCGGGAAGAATTCCGCGTCCTACACCTCAATAAATCAAAACACTTGATCGGAGAGGAGACCCTTTTTCGGGGAACTGTGGACGAGTCGGCGATTTATGCAAGAGAGGTTGTGGAATCAGCGGTCCGTAAGAAGGCCTCTGCCCTGATTTTTGTCCACAACCATCCAAATGGACAGTCCATAGCAAGCGCAGAGGATAAGACGCTGACCACTGAGCTTATCAGTGCCTGCAAAGCTGTTCGTATTCCTGTTTTGGACCACGTTGTCATCGGGCAGGATGGCTTTTTAAGTATGCGAAGGAAATATCCTGAACTATTCATGTGAGGAAATAATAGGCCATGAAGAAACTTACCCTTGCCCAACTTGAACATCACCTCTTTGCCGCCGCAGATATTTTACGCGGGAAGATGGACGCCTCCGAGTACAAGGAATATATCTTCGGCATGCTCTTTTTAAAGCGCTGTTCTGATGTATTTCAGGAAGAGTACGATAAAATTGTCAAGGCTAGCCTTGAAAAAGGCCGCACCAAAGAAGAGGCTATTAAGAGGGCTGAAGACCCCGCTCGGTACACCAATTTTTTCGTCCCAAAAGAGGCTCGTTGGGAAACTCTTCAACATGCCCACCAAAATATTGGTGATGAACTAAATAAAGCCCTCATGGGACTTGAGCACGAAAACCAGGGCCTTGATGGTGTCCTTGCCCACATTGATTTCAACAGAAAGGTGGGAAAGACAAAGATTCCTGACCAAAAGCTCCGGGAATTAATCGTTCACTTCAATAAGTACCGTCTGAGGAACGAGGATTTCGAGTTTCCTGACTTGCTTGGTGCTGCTTATGAATACCTAATCGGTGAATTTGCTGACTCTGCCGGAAAGAAGGGCGGTGAATTTTATACTCCACGGGATGTCGTGCGCCTCATGGTGAGGATTATCAAGCCCAAGGAAGGTATGAGGATATATGACCCCTGTGTAGGCTCTGGCGGTATGCTGATCCTTTCAAAACAGTATGTGGAGGAACACGGTGGTAATCCCAAAGACCTTTCCCTGTTTGGCCAGGATAATAACGGTGGTGTCTGGGCTATATGCAAGATGAACATGATACTTCATGGCATACCCGATGCAAACATCCAAAACGACGATGTATTGACAAATCCCCTTCATCTCGAAGGTGGAGAACTGATGCGGTTCGATAGGGTAATCACCAATCCCCCTTTCAGTCAGAACTATACCCGCGAGGGAATGAAATTTCCTGAGCGATTTCAATACGGTTTCTGTCCTGAGACAGGGAAGAAGGCAGATTTGATGTTTCTTCAGCACATGCTTGCGGTGCTCAGGCCCGGCGGTATGATGGCAACAGTCATGCCTCATGGTATCCTTTTCAGAGGTGGTGAAGAGAAGAAAATCCGCACAGAAATCATCAAGGCCGATCTCCTTGAGGCGGTCATCGGTCTTCCACCGAACCTATTTTACGGAACAGGCATTCCTGCCTGCATTGTGGTTTGCAGGGCAAAAGGGGCAAAGCCTGAAGAGAGAAAGGATAAGGTTCTCTTCATCAATGCCGATCGGGAATACTATGCCGGCCGCGCCCAGAATTACCTTCGGCCTGAGCATATCGAGAAGATCGTCTCTGCCTTTGACGCCTTCAAAGATATACCAGGATATGCTGCGGTTGTAAAAAGAAGCGAAATCGAATCAAATGACTGGAATCTCAACATTCGCCGCTATGCTGACAATTCACCGCCCCCGGAACCTCACGATGTGAGGGCGCACCTTCTCGGTGGTGTCCCGAAGCAAGAGGTAGAAGATAAAAAAGAACTTTTTTCCGCCCATGGCATGATGCCCTCGGTGATATTTGTTGAAAGGGATAAGGATTATTTTGACTTTGATCCAGCGATCACCGAGCGCGCTGAGATCAAGAAAAGGATCGAAAGCGACGCAAATGTTCAGAAGAAGGAAAAAGACCTCTACACTGTCTTTGATAAATGGTGGGAAGAGAACCTCCACTTCCTCAAAGAGCTTCCAATCACAGGTAATGTGATGAAAGTGAGGGCATCCCTTCTCAATACCTTTACCCAATCATTAACCCCTCCTGGCCTTCTTGATAGGTTTAAAGTCGCTGGTGTCTTTGCCACCTGGTGGAACGAAGTTCAGTATGATATCAAGACCATTGTGGTACAGGGGTTTGGTGGCCTTATTGATGGCTGGATTGATACCATCGAAGATGCCATGGAGGATAGAAAAGGTAATAGTTTCGAACCCGGAGAAGACCCTCTTGTCGTAAGGCTTGTTCCTGAGTATCTTGAAGAACTCGAAAAGGCAAGACAGGAGATCATAATCTTAGAACAAGAGAAAGAGTCCTTTGAGGCAACCGAAAATGAAGAATATGAGGCCGAGGAGATCGAAGAAGATGAAAAACCAAATTATGCGCAGTATCTAAAAGGTCAGATTACAGAACTTAAAAACAGAATCAAAGAGGACAAATCAAAAATCAGGATTCTCACAGGAAATAAAAACAAAAAGGGGGTTCAAAAATCCTTTCAGGAAATGAGCGCAAATATGGGACTGCTGGAAGCGCAATTGAAAACCCTCATGAAAAAGATAGAACCTGTTGAGCAAGAGATTCGCGAATTAGAGGAGAAACTTGCACCCTATAACGAGATTCTTGAAAAATTGAAAGAAGCAAAAAAGAAATACAAAGAACTTCAAAGGCGGTTCATTGAGAGGCTGCGGGAAGCACGGGAGAGATTAACAGAGACAGAGTGTGTAACATTGGTCCTCGAAATTCTTAAAGGGAAACTCACGGGTTACCTTGAAAGCTATGTTTCTGCCCATAGGCATGAGGTCATCGCCGCCGTCGAAAACTGATGGGATAAATATAAGGTAACGTTGAAACAGATTGAGCAGGAGCGCGATAAAGATTCAAAGAACCTATCCGAATTGGTTGGAGGATTGGGTTATGTCTGAGTGGGAAGAGATAAAATTGGGTAATTTAGTTTTTGTTAAAAAAGGCAAATTGGCAAGATTATCACCGATTGCCAGAGATGGATATCTCCCTTATATTGGGTCAACGGTACTCGAAGGGCGTATCGAAGCATTTGCAGAAGCCTCTGGCGGTGAATTGGCAACTGAGAAAGACGTGTTAATGTTATGGGATGGGGAGCGTTCCGGACTTGTTGGTAAGGGATTACGCGGAGTAGTTGGTTCAACTGTCGCGAGACTAACTCCGAGGGATGGCGTAGATACCAAGTTCTTATTCCATGCCCTTAGTTACAAATTCGAATGGATTCAGGCACTTCGGACTGGAACTGGAGTTCCGCACGTACCGAAAGACTTATGTGATATCCTAATTGTTGCCTTGCCAAAGTCTATTATAGAGCAACGTAACATTGCTCAAATCCTCGACACCGTTGACGAAGCAACTCAGAGGACCGAGCAACTCATCGCAAAACTGAAAGCCATTAAGCAGGGCTTGCTCCATGACCTCCTCACCCGGGGCCTCGATGAAAACGGCCAACTCCGCGACCCTATCGCCCACCCTGAACAATTCAAAGACTCCCCCCTCGGCCGCATCCCGAAGGAGTGGGAGTATGGTCCACTAAAAGAATTTGTTGACTTTATGCCAGGATTTGGTTTCCCTCTCGAATTTCAGGGGCAAACAGACGGGGAATTTCCATTTTTCAAGGTCAGCGATATGGAACTCGCTGAAAACAATCGGTACATGATAAAAGCGAATAACTACGTAAATCAAAAAATGGTCTTAAAACAAGGATGGAAACTTATACCGGGAGAAGCAGTTGTGTTTGCCAAAGTCGGTGCAGCCTTGCTCTTAAATCGTAGGCGAATAACAACTTGCTCATGCCTCGTGGATAACAATATGATGGCAGCAGTTACTAAGAAAGATATTATCAATAGATTTCTATATTGGTGGATGACATGCCTTGATTTTGGACAATTTGTCCAAACAACGGCGCTGCCATCAGTAAACCAAACCCAGCTTGGCCAAGTGCTAATAGCGTTCCCAAAAAGTAAAGAAGAACAACTTCAAATTGTGTCATCTATTGATTTAAATGACACACTTATAGAGAAGGAAATGATCTTTCTCACAAAGCTTAAGTCAATTAAAAAAGGTCTTTTGCACGACCTGCTGACTGGGAAAGTCAGGGTGAATATAAAAGAGGGGAACCGCGACCAAGTGGAAGGGGGCAACCCTTTATGACCAAAATCAGACCCAGCGGCGGTTACCGATCGACCGCAAGCTTTCAAACCGCAACCTTGATTTACGATGCCACCTACTGGTTCTGCGAGAAGTTTCTTGATGCCCATTCCCGCACGGTGGATCAGATGATACAGGCTGCGCGTTCGGGCCGACAGAATATCGCAGAAGCCAGCCGCGCAGCAGCAACGTCTTCTCAAACCGAGTTGCTTCTGCTCAACGTGGCTCGGGCAAGTCTTGAAGAGCTCCTCCTTGATTTTGAGGATTTTCTGCGGCATCGCCATCTGCCGCAATGGGCGCAAGATTCACAGGAAGCGCGGGCCGTACGGGAGGTGCCAAAGAAGTTCAAGAAAGATCAGTCGGATCGGTCTGATCTGACGGATCTGGCAGATCAAGAGCGTTGGGCGCTCTATGCGTCTTGGCTGGAGAGCGCCGATCCAGCGGTGCGCGCCAATGCCATCATCTGCCTGATCCATCAGGCGAATTTTCTCCTCGACAGTCAGATTGAGGCCCTTGAAAAAAGCTTTGTGGAAGAAGGCGGTTACAGCGAGCAGCTTGCCGCAGCAAGGTTGGCTTTTCGGGCGAGAAAGCAAAAACCTGATCAGTCGGACCAGACTAAGGGGACGGATCCGACGGATGAGATTCCCAACTGCCCGCTATGCGGCAAACCAACTGTCCTGCGGACCGCCAAAAGCGGAAAAAGCGCAGGCAGCCAGTTCTGGGGCTGCTCGGATTACCCAAACTGTAAAGGGATTGTAAAGTTATGACGCTCCCTGATGAAAAAACCTATGTAGAAATCCCTTTCATAGAGCAGTTGAAGAGGATGGAATGGCAGCACCTCGAAGGGGATATTGATGTGCCCTACCTAACCGAACGGGAGAGCTTCCGGGATGTTCTGCTCAAAGATAGACTCGCTCAAACCGTAAAGAAGATAAACCTCACCGAGCAAGGCAAACCCTGGCTCGATGACCATCGCATCAACCAGGTTATAAGCAAACTTGAAAGAATCACCTCCCCAAAACTCATAGAGGCAAATAGGGAGGCATTCGAATATATCGTTCGTGGTGTTGAGGTGGAGGGAGATCCAATATTGCATGGAGGAAAAGAAAAGACTGTCAAACTGATTGATTTTGACAACCCTGAGAAAAACGATTTTCTTGTTATAAACCAATTCAGGGTTGATGTGCTTGGTGGTAAAACCTTCATTACTCCTGATATCGTCTTGTTCGTCAATGGGATTCCCTTTGTTGTGGTGGAATGTAAAAGCCCGAAACTCTCCAATCCGATGGAAGAAGGAATTACCCAGCTTCTCAGGTATTCCAACCAGAGGCAAGAGGTAGATGAAGAGGAAGGGTGTGAAAGGCTTTTCTACTTCAATCAATTTCTTATCAGCACCTGCCGCCAGGAGGCCCGTTTTGCCACTATCGGAGCCGGATATGAGCATTATCTGGAATGGAAAGATACGAGCCCAACCCCCATGAGTGTGGTGGCCGAAGAATTGGGTAAGAAGGAGCTTAATAGCCAGGAGATCTTAATCGCTGGGATGCTTCGAAAAGAACATCTCCTCGATATAATCCGGAACTTCATTCTTTTCGATGAGAAAGAAAGCAGACAGATTAAGATGATCTGCCGGTATCAACAATTTCGGGCAGTCCAGAGGGCTATCCATCGGCTCAGGACCGGCAAGACAAGAAAAGAACATGGCGATACCGATCAACGTGGGGGTATCATCTGGCATACCCAGGGATCAGGGAAAAGTTTGACCATGGTTTTTCTCGTCCGGAAGATGAGGACGCTCGATGACCTGAAAGGGTTCAAGGTTGTTATTGTTACAGACAGAATTCAGCTCGAGGGTCAATTAAAGGAGAGCGCCGCCCTTTCAGGAGAAACAGTTTATCATGCAGACAGCAAGGACAAGCTTGCTGAATTGATGCAAGATTCAAGTTCAAATATTGTTTTTACGATGGTTCAAAAGTATCAGGATCACGAAGGCGCTACTATCTTTGATGATTATGAAATTTCTGAGAGGGAATGGCTCAAGGCGGCTGCCCCATCCTCTGAAAAAGAGAAATCTGAATACAAACTTCCTCCCAAACCTATCCTTTTCCCTGTATGGAATCTGTCGGAGAAAATCCTAATCCTTGTTGATGAAGCACACAGATCCCACACCAGCATGCTCCATGCAAACATGATGCGGGCACTTCCTAATGCGGCAAAAATAGGATTCACAGGAACGCCGATTATTGCCGGAAAGACGAAGAAAACTTACGAAATCTTTGGCGACTATATTGACCGATACACCATTGAAGAATCCCAGAGAGACGGTGCAACTGTCAAAATTCTCTATGAGGGTCGAAAGGTAAATGCCTCTATAGAGGATGGGAGAACACTAGATCAGTTCTTTGATGATATGTTCCGATCAAAGACAGAAGAAGAGAGGGAGGCCATACGGCGGAGGTATGCAACAGTGGAGAATATCCTCGAAGCGGAAAACCTCATCCAGGCAAAGGCAGAGGATATGCTTCTTCACTACGCAGCCAATATCCTGCCCAATGGTTTTAAAGCCCAGGTGGTGGCAGTGAGCAGAAGGGCTGCAATCCGATATTATGAAGCCTTCCTCAGGGCGAGGGATAAGCTTTTGAAGAGGCTTGACCTTCTTGATCCGAACCTTTTTCAACTTTCGGAAGAAGAGCAGAAAAGCCTCGATGAAGAAACTCGCTTCTTAATGATTGCGGCAAAGCAGAAAGAAATACTGAAAGAGCTGGAGTTTGCCGCTATCATCCCAGCCGACCATAACGACCCTCCTAACTACAAAGAACATACCGATAAGGCAAAACATGAAGTTCTTGTTGGAAAGAACGGCAGGTTCAAAAAATCTCTTAAAGAAGACAAGCTGGCTTTCATCATCGTGAAGAGTATGTTGCTTGTCGGGTTCGATGCACCAGTTGAGCAGGTTTTATACCTTGACCGTTTTATGGAAGGCCACGAACTCCTTCAGGCCATTGCCAGGGTGAACAGATGCCGTAACGGGAAAACCCACGGCCTCGTAGTTGATTACTATGGGGTAGGAGACCGTCTTAAAGAAGCCCTTGCCATGTATTCTCAGGAGGACATCAAGGGGGCACTGATAAACATCAAAGACGAACTTCCAAAACTTGAGGACCGTCACAGGAGAATAGTAGATTTATTTCGAGCTAATGGAATCGAAGATTTCAGCGATGTGGATGCCTGCGTTAATCTATTAAGAGACGTGGATTTAAGGGCAGAATTCATCAAAAGACTGAGTGACTTTGTCGAGAGCATGGACATTATCCTACCCCGTCCTGAGGCACTTCCTTATATCTATGATTTAAAGCTTCTTGGATTCATCAATAAGACTGCTGCAAACCGATACAGAGACTCTCAGCTAAACATAGCGGGAGTGGGTGATAAAGTAAAGAAGCTGATTGATGAGCATATCGTGGCACAAGGGGTTGATCCGAAGGTTCCACCCATATCTATCTTCGACGAGAATTTTGAGAAGGAGGTAAACGCATTAAAGTCCAAGAAGTCCCAGGCTCTGGAGATGGAGCATGCGGTGAGATTCCACATTCAGAAACATTATAACGAAGACCCCGCATTCTACAAGAAATTGAGTGAGCGTTTAAAAGAGATCCTTGATGCCTTTCGTGATAATTGGGACGCTTTGGCGGAGGAATTGAGGAAATTCATAAAGGAAACCAGAGAGGGAAGAAAAGAAGATGAAACAGGGCTTGATCCCAAAACTCAAGCCCCCTTTTTAGGGATCATATTAGATGAGTATGAAAAAACACCAAAACCAGAGAAAATGAAAGAGTTTTGTGAAGCGGTTATCGACATTGTTGACCACATTAAACAGGAAATAAGTTTACAGGATTTCTGGCGAAGAAAACATGCACAAAGTCTATTGAGAACCTGGATTATCAACGAGATCGATGACAGAAATCTTTTTCCTTATGAGAAGATCCATAAAATTGCAGATAGATTTATCGAACTTTCAAAGACACTCCATCTAAGACTGGTAAAATCATGACTGATAAAATAATTGTTCATGGGATTGAGTATTTTATAAAAAAGACCCAAAGAAGCTCGCTTGGAATCACAGTCGAGCGAGACGGGACAGTTACTATAAATGCGCCACTTAGTGCTGACCTTAAAGCAATAGAGAGGTTCGTCTCAAATAAAACCATATGGGTTCGCCAAAAACTTGCCTATAAAAGTGATACGAACAAAGAAAAGGTTCGGAGAGATTTTGTCAGTGGTCAGGGTTTCTTATATCTTGGAAAGAGCTATAGACTGAGGCTCGTTAACAATGAGACAGGGGTTGTGGAACAAAAGGGTGTTTTAACGCCATTACGTTTGCATAATGGATTTTTTGAACTTTTTGAAAGAGAAAAGGAAAAAGCCAGAGATCATTTCATTAAATGGTATAAAAAGGAGACAGAAGAGCAACTTCGTCTCCGAATCCCTAGGTACGAGCACAGGATAGGAGTCTCAGTTAAAGATTTCAGGGTGTTAGACCTTGGCAACCGATGGGCCTCATGTGGGAAAAACGGAACGTTAAATTTTAGCTGGCGCACTGTGATGGCTCCCATCCAGGTTTTCGACTATATCCTGGTTCACGAAATGGCCCACATGATTGAGAGAGGGCATACAAAGAATTTCTGGAGTATCGTGTCTCGGGTTATTTCTGATTATGAAGAACACAAAATCTGGCTACGGATACATGGGGTGGAATTGAATATTTGAGCCCTAAAGAGTGTACGGAGAGCAAGCATTTTTTATGAACGGTACCTCACAATTGCGTGGCAGGACGCTTATTGAAAAGGTGATTACGATATGGCATAGCCCCACGGACTCGACCGAAGGTCTAACTTTAAATCAAATAGCTAACTTGGCCTTTGAAATAGGGACGTTCCTGAAATTTTAATTTACTTAAGCAGTTATAAAGGTGCCCTGGTGCCAGGAAATGGTAATTCGGTATTCACGAATTGCAACTGTTCGCTCATTCAAGAAATGAGGAGGCGCCTCATAAAAAGAACCAGACCGCGAATACGCCCCCAAACGAGAAAGCAACTCCTGCTCGCCAGTCAAAGGCTCCCCCAGCTTAACCTCAACCGCATGCTCCATCCGAAATATAACGCCACACAGTCTTCCGATCAAAATCCAAAGACCGACTAATCCCAAGTTTACTTACACCTTTATGCTACCGATAAATAATCTCTCCTACTTATTTCATATACACATTCCTCCTTGCCATACGCCTCCCTCTCAAAAGCCTAAAATTAAACTTAAGAGAGGATATAGGATAATTAATTTTTTGTCATCCCTTTCCATGGCAAGGGGTGGTGAATTACCTTGGGCCAACCAAAGCCCATATTGGGTATTTACCATGGCCCTCGACAAAATATGATGGACAAGGAGAAGATCTTGCAAGCTCTTTCAGCCAGTCATTTAGCTGCATTAATATCCGCGATGATTTAATTCTTGAAGAAACGGGCGAATAACCTGGAATGCTGACCGAAGATCTAAAATTGCCAATAATAAAAATTTCCTGGATGGTATTCGGATAGGGAAACCTCAAATAACCCACCAGCAAAGGAGCATTTTATATCTGTATAAACAGATATGAAATTAGAGATAGTTATTAAAAAAGGGCAACCTTTAATTTTTCCCCTTTCAAATGAGGCATTGGCAATCCAGCTTGCTTTAGGTATGATCTTTCTGTAAATTATTAGATGGTTGCCAGTTAATCGAAAAATTTAGCAAGAGGAGGGAGAAATGAAGGTTAAATTTTTTATTGGCCTCTCGACCGTGGTTTTTTTATTGCTAACAAACAGCAGCTATGCCCAGAATTATCCCACTAAACCTGTTAGTCTTATGGTGGCTTATCCTGCCGGAGGGAGCACGGATGTTGGAGCCAGAATTTTAGCTTCTATTGCTGAAAAAGATTTAGGCCAACCTATAGTTGTTATCAATAAAGCAGGCGCCGGTGGTCAAGTAGGGTGGACCGAACTAGCCAAACAAAAACCTGATGGCTATTACATCGGTTTTATAAACCTCCCTGCTTTAAATGCTACTATTCTTGACCCCGCCCGGAAAGCTACCTTCCATATTGATTCCTTTACGCCAATTATCAACCAAGTTCTTGATCCAGGGGTAATATATGTTAAACCGGACAGTCCTTTCCAAAGCTTTAAAGATATAATTAGAGAAGCCCAAAAACGCCCGGGCGAGATAAAAGCTGGAACAACTGGAATTCTCGGCGATGACCATTTAGCCATATTAATGCTAGAAGAAGCGGCCAAAGTTAAATTCCGGATTGTTCATTTTGATGGCGACTCACCTCAGCTTACCGCCCTCTTAGGCGGCCAGATTGATGTTAGTTTTCTAAATGTGGGGGGAATTACCCCCAGAGTAAAGTCTGGCCAAATCAAACCACTCTTAGTAATGGACAAAGAAAGATCGAGATTTTACCCAGAAGTCCCCACTTCGGTTGAGGTCGGTTATCCAACGGTCATCTCTTCTTCCACTCGTGGTATAGCTGGCCCTAAAGGTCTTCCCGAGCCAATTGTCAAAAAACTGCAAGCTGTATTTAAGAAAGCCATGGAAAATCCTGAACACGTGGATAAGATGGATAAAGCTGGGTTAGCTATCAAAATTATGGTTGGCGAGGAATACGCCAGCTACATAAAAGAACTCCATGAAAGAATGAAAAAGTTGGTAGAAGTAGCCCGCCAAGAAAAATAAATTGAGACCTCTTAAAAATTGACTTTTTCCCTTGCCCGCAAAAGCGGGGGTCCATAAATGCCCTGAAAATACTGGATCACTGACTTTCCAGGAAGGGTGGCATTAAACTCCGCCATGACCATTTATGATTTTGATCATGATAGAAGCTAATTATCTATGCTATTTTAAATAAAAAATTCTCTAATCTTCTCTCAAATAAATTTATGAGGAGCAAAGCAAAAAGTGAGTTTGATTATTTTTTCCTATTTATGCTTTCTTATATTTCTGGGCGCAGCCGGAGCGCGGATTTATAAACAAAAAAGGCTTCCTATGCATCTGCGTTCGGAAATTTATCCGGTACAACACGAACCAGGGACAAAGGTACAATATGGTGGTTCCTATATGGAAGAACCCAACTGGTGGGAAAAAGAAAGGCAGACCTCTATCTGGAATGAAATTAAGTATATGGTTCCGGAAATCCTTCTTTTACGTGGTTTAAGGCAAAATAATCATCATCTTTGGCGATTATCCTTCCCTTTCCATTTTGGCCTTTATTTAGTACTCATCACGCTGGGACTTCTTTTTATTGGTGCTTTAGCAATGATTTACGGAGTTATAATCTCCTCAAAAGCTGGATTCTGGGCTTCCTTTCTTTATTATCTAACTATTCTTTTGGGCTTCGCGGGCTTAACCTTAGGAACGATTGGTGCTGGAGGGCTTTTGATTCGCCGTTTCCGGGATCCGGAACTTAAAGCATATTCGAGCCTGGGGGATTATTTAAATTTAATTTTTCTGCTTATTTTTTTAGGGGTAGCCCTGCTTACTTGGTTAATTCATGATCGTGCCTTTGCGGGGGCCCGCGCTTATATATATAGCCTCCTGACCTTTGGCCAAAAGTCGATCCCTTATGCGACTGAGCGGACAATTTTGGGTTGGCTGACCATTTTCAGTGGCTCGATTATTCTTGCTTACATACCTTTTACCCATATGTCTCATATGTTTATGAAGTTTTTCGCCTATCATAAAATCCGTTGGGAACATGCTCCTAATTTTAAAGGGAGTAAAATTGAGCAGGCTGTCCTCACTAACCTCAAATATAATCCTACCTGGTCTGCCCCCCATATTGATGGGGATGGAGAAAAGACCTGGGCTGATATTGCTCTGCATTTACCAAAGGAAAAGAAATGAAGACCATATTATCTCCGGCTGATATTTCCAAAAAATCCCCAAAATTGGTTCATCTTGAACCGGAAAAGTTGCCCCAACTTCCCCCACCCTATGAAGATTTCAATAAAATGCCCATTCCGGAACTAAAAGAGGAAAGGGTGGCTAAAATCGAAACTTCGCTCGATGATACTGTGGCCTTGGGCATTCCTAAACCCAAGACTAAGGAAGAAGAGGAAAGATACCTCCGGGCTTTTCTTTCCGGTCTGCAAAAGCTTTTTGAAGAGAAAAATAATTGGACCTTCTTGCAGCCATTGCTTATTTCTATGGAGCATTGCGCGAAATGTCAGACCTGTGCCGAAGCCTGCCCTATTTTTGAGATGAGCGGACGGCAGGAAATTTATCGACCTTCCTTTCGTTCTGAAGTTTTAAGAAGGATCTACAACAAATATATCCGCAAGGGGGGCAAAATTCGCGCCAAATTTACGGGGGATATTGAACTCAATTGGACCACCATAGCTCGTTTAGCTGAACTAGCTTACCGTTGTACCCTCTGTCGCCGCTGTGCCAGTGTCTGTCCCTTAGGAGTAGACAATGGCCTGATCACGCATGAAATTCGCAAGCTCTTTTCTCAGGAATTAGGGATTGCGCCTAAAGAGCTTCATGAGAAAGGTACTCTCCAACATCTCCGGGTTGGCTCTTCTACCGGCATGAATCCTGAAGCCATCAAAGATTCGATGGAATTCATTCAGGAGGAGATGTCCGAAATAGCTGGTTACCCCATTGAATTCCCTTGGGATAAAGAAGGTGCTGATTTTCTTTTTTTACACAATGCTGGAGAAATTCTCGCTTGGCCAGAGAATATAGGCGCGTTTGCCATCATTTTCCAAGCTGCTGGAATTTCTTGGACGCTCTCTTCGGAAAGAGTAGGTTATGATGGCGTGAATTATGGAGTATGGTATGATGATATTCAATTTGCCAGGGTCGCCTTACGCCACGCTGAAATCGCTAAAAAGCTAAAGGTAAAAAAGATAGTCTTGGGTGAATGCGGCCATACTCATAAAGCTCTCACCGTGAGTGCCGACCGAGTATTGCCCGGAGATTTAAATATTCCCCGTGAATCCAGCTTAGTGCTTTTAGATGAAATTGTCAGGTCTGGAAAGTTAAATTTAGATCCTACGCGCAATAATTTTCCGGTTACTCTGCATGATCCCTGTAATATTGTTCGCCTCATGGGAATTGTTGAACCCCAACGGCGCATCCTGAGAAAAATTGCTCCTAAGTTCAGAGAGATGGAGCCTCATGGAGTCGATAACTACTGCTGTGGGGGCGGTTCCGGATTCGCCTTAATGTCTAGTTACAACTTTTTACAATGGCGCACTTTAGTTAGCAGTCGCAAGAAATTTTTACAAATCCTGGAAGCATTTAAGGACGAACCTCTGGAAATACCTAAATACGTTTGCGCCCCATGCTCCAATTGCAAGGCAGCTATTCGCGAAATCTTAGAATTCTATAAAGCCAAAGAGCGCAGCCATATTTATTATGGCGGCTTAGCGGAATTAGTTGTGAATGCTATGGCCGATATGAAAAAGCCCATAATTAAGTTTGAGTAAAAATAGAAATCTGGGCCGCCAGCCTTTTATGGTCTGGTCTTGCCGAGCAATAAACATCTTCCTAAATCTTCTTGAAAAAAAATTCTTAGCGATTTATCTTAAAGGCCTTAGTTAGTTTAGAATCTATACAGGGAGGATTTATATGCCTGGACCTTTACAAGACATACGTGTTTTGGATATGACTTGGGCTTTGGCTGGACCTTATTGCACAATGCTCTTGGCTGATTTGGGGGCCGAAGTAATTAAGGTAGAAAACCCCGCCGGAGGAGATCCTTCGCGTAAGAATTTTCCGTTTATTGACGGAGTAAGCTCTTATTTTTTAAGCATTAACCGCGGGAAGAAAAGTATAACCGTGAATCTGCAACATCCCCAAGGCAAAGAAATCATCCTTTCTTTGGCCAAAAAATGCGACGTCTTGGTGGAAAACTTTCGCCCGGGAGTTATGGATAGATTAGGGCTGGGGTACGCGGCTGTGGAAAAGGTGAATCCTCGAATTATATATGCTTCTTGTTCTGGCTTTGGCCAGACTAGTCCTTATGCTCACCGACCAGCTTATGATGTTATTGTCCAAGGAATGGGGGGCACTCTTTCTATTACAGGAGAAGAAGGAGGACCGCCGGTCCGTGTCGGCTTTTCCATCGGCGATTTGGGTGGGGGCATTTTTACAGCCATAGGAATTCTTTCTGCTTTGCATGAACGGGAGAAAAGCGGCCAGGGCCAAAGAATTGACGTCTCCATGTTAGATTGCCAAATGGCTTTCTTAGAAAATGCTTTTGCCCGCTTCTTTGCTACGGGAGAAGTTCCCCAAAGGATCGGTACCCGCCACCCAGTGCTCACTCCTTTCCAAGCTTTTCCTACCAAAGACGGTTATGTAGCGGTCGCCGTCGCCCGCCAGGATTGGTGGGAAAAATTTTGTCAACTCTTAAATTTGCCTGAACTAATTACGGATGAGCGTTTCCAAAACAACCTAGCCCGCACAAAGAACCACAAAGCTTTGGAAGAAATTTTAATTCCGGTCATGCGCACCCGCCCTACTGCTGAATGGGTGGCGGAGATGGAAAAACTGGACATTGCCTGCGGCCCGGTTAACTCGATTCCCCAAATAGTTAATGATCCGCATACTGCTGCGCGCGAAATGATTACGCAAGTACACCACCCTAAAGCCGGAATGCTCAAAGTAGTAAATAGCCCCATCAAGCTCTCCCGCACACCTGTAAAACTGGAAAAAGCCTCTCCGGAACTGGGAGAACATACCGAAGAAATATTATCTAATTTGCTGGGGCTGAGTAAAGAGCAGATAGGGGAATTAAAGGCCGCCGAGGCTATCTGATTAAAAAAGGAGCCAAAACTTTGGAAGGAATAGCGCCCTCCCGGATGATCATGGGTGAAGGCCCAGAAATATCCAAAACTGTGCTTCCCAGGCCGCCAGCCGTTTTACCCCCATTCAAAATGGCCTCCACCTTATTTCCTAAAGTTTCCATTACTTCTTGAGCTGTGGAGAGGCTTGGTTCTCCGGTTAAATTAGCGCTGGTACCCGTGATAGGTTTGCCCACAGTTTGCACCAATTTTTGCGTCAAAGAGTTACTGGAAATACGCAAACCTACTTTTCCTGTATTTCCAGTAATTAGGGGAGAAAGGTGCGTCTGCGCTTCAAAGACCAAAGTCAAAGGACCCGGCCAAAAATTATCCATTAACTTCTGGGCTAAAGGGGGGATTCTTTTTACTAAGGGCGCGACCCAAGTTTTTTCCGCCAAAAGAAGGAGGAGAGGCTTGCCCTCTTCTCTTCCTTTTATTTCAAAAATTCGCCGCAGCGCCTGCTCATTAAAAGCTTCCGCGCCCAGGCCATAAAAAGTCTCGGTGGGGAAAGCAATTACGCCTCCTTTTAAGATGATAGCGCTGGCTTGCTTAATTCCTTCAGGGTCGCCCTTCAAAATAAGGCAGCTCATTTTTTGTTTTTTTCCAAAGCCTCTTGGCGCAACATCCGCCGCAGAATTTTTCCGGAAGGAGTCTTGGGTAGGTGAGTACGAAATTCCACTTGCGTGGGAACTTTATATTTCGCCAAGTTTTGGCGACAAAAATTAAGAATTTCTTCTTCCGAAGCTGTTTGACCTGGCTTTAGAACTACGTAGGCCTTTACGGTTTGCCCGCGATACCGATCAGGAATGCCTACGGCTACGGCTTCCGCAATTTTCGGGTGCTCCAAAAGAACTTGATCAATATCTTTAGGATAAATATTGAAACCGCCGGCAATGATCATATCTTTTTTGAGATCCAGAATATAAAAATATCCTTCTTCGTCCATGCGGGCAATATCACCCGTATAAAGCCATCCATCGCGGATGGTCATAGCCGTTTCTTCGGGATGCTTCCAGTAGCCTTTCATCACTTGCGGGCCTTTAAGGCAAAGTTCCCCAACTTCCCCAGGAGCTAAAACTTTCTCTCCTGTTTCCAAATCCACAATTTTAGCCAAAGTATCCGGATAAGGGAGGCCTACGCTCCCTAATTTGCGTTTACCAAAGATGGGATTGCAGTGCGTAGCTGGAGAAGCTTCGGCTAAACCATAGCCTTCTGTAATCCTGGCCCCGGTCAATTTTTCAAACTCTTCTAAGACTTCTATGGCCAAAGGAGCTCCCCCACTATAACAGACACGTAAAGAAGATAGATTGAACTTCTCGGCGTCCTTTTCTTGCGCCAGGGCCACGAACATCGGCGGAACTCCCGGGAAAAAGGTAGGCTGGTAGCGGCGAATAGCCAGAAGGGCTTGGCGGACTTCAAAGCGGGGCAAGATTACTAAAGTAGCCGCTAAACTTAAGGGCATATTCATAGCCACAGCCATGCCGTAAACATGGAAAAAAGGCAAAACAGATAAGAAAACTTCCTTGCCTTTCCGCGCCCGCACGGCCCAACTTATGAGCTGGCAGGTGTTAGCTACTAAATTGCCATGGGTAAGGACCACAGCCCTAGTTCCTTCGGCAATGGCTCCACTGTATTGCAGTACAGCCTCATCTTCAGGACATATTTCTATCTTGGGTAATGAGCCATGCATGTATTTGGCCAGCAAAGATTCCAGAGCAAAAATCCCTTGCGCCGGCAAATCTAAAATACGAATTTTCTTCTCGGAGGAAGGCTCTGGTGGCGCTCCCCAATCCTTCAGACAGGCGACTAAAATATGCTCTAAATAGCTGTCCTTCTTTATCGAAGTCAACCGGGGGAAAAGATAGTCCGCCACAATGATCGTGCTCATCTGGGCATCTTTTAAGAAGAAAAGGAGTTCCCTTTCTACGGCCAAGGGATTGAGATTAACTACTATAGCCCCAGCTTGGAGGATAGCCTGATAGGCCATGACATAAGGAGGACAGTTGGGCATGAGCAGGCCAACCCGATCTCCTTTTTTAACCCCTAAAGCAAGCAAAGCCCCAGTCAAGGCATCAACATTCTTTTTTAGGTCTTGATAAGTAAATTTTTTTTCGCCAAATATAATGGCCACGTTTTCCCGAAAAGAGGCCGCCGTTTCTTGCCACAGGCTGGGCAATGATATTTGGGGATACTCCAAATGGGGCGGCACACCCTCTTCGTAATTTTTGAGCCAAGGGGTGGCCAATTCTATTTCCTGATCCTTTTTTTCAGGTTTTTCCACCAGCTCCATCCTTAGAAATTTTATTAGCTTGCTCGACCACTTTAGCTTTCAGCGATTGTTTAAAGTTATTTAATTTTTCTTTCAGCCCCTCATGTTTTCCGGCCAAGATTTGCACAGCTAAAATGCCGGCGTTGCGCGCCCCTGCTTTGCCTATGGCCATGGTGGCTACTGGCACGCCCGCGGGCATCTGGACAATGGAGAGTAGAGAATCGAACCCCAATAAGCTCGATTCTATAGGCACTCCAATTACTGGAAGAATCGTATGCGCCGCTATTACTCCGGGCAAGTGGGCAGCGCCACCTGCTCCAGCAATAATTACCTCTATCCCCTTTTCCGTTGCCTGACGGACATACTCTACTGTCCGCTCTGGTGAGCGATGAGCTGAAGAGATGGTTATTTCATAGGGGACGTTAAATTCTTTGAGAATCTGCGCCGCTTCCTCCATCACCGGAAGATCCGATTCGCTGCCCATAATAATAGCTACCAAAGATTTACCGCTCAATTGCGCTCCTTTCTAAGGGCCTTTTGCCCGATATCTCTGCGGTAATAAACCCCATCCCAGGAAATTTTCTCTACAGCTTTATAGGCCTGATTTATTGCTTCGGCGATATTATCCCCCAAGGCTGTTACTCCTAAGACTCTTCCTCCATTAGTGACTATTTTCCCTTCTTTTAAAGCCGTCCCCGCATGAAATATGTAAGTATTAGGAATCTTTGCCGCCTCCTCTAAGCCAGAAATTATCTTTCCTTTTTCATAAGTTCCTGGATAACCCTGGGAGGCCATGACTACGCAAACCGCTGCCCGTCTATCCCATTCTACCTTTACGCGGTCCAGATAGCCATCGATAACCGCTTCAAATACAGGAACTATGTCGCTTTTCATCCGCAAAAGAAGCGGCTGAGTCTCTGGGTCGCCGAACCGAGCGTTGAATTCCAGGACTTTAGCTCGCCCATCCTTGATCATCAGGCCGGCATAAAGGACTCCTTGATACTTTCTTCCCTCGGCGGCCAGGCCGCGAATGGCCCGGATCATTATCTCTTCCATGACTTGCTTATGCACTTCATCGGTGACTACAGGAGCAGGAGAATAAGCCCCCATTCCTCCAGTGTTGGGCCCTCGATCCCCCTCATAGATCGGCTTATGATCTTGAGCAGAAGGCAAAGGGAGAATTTTTTCTCCGTCGGTAAATGCCAAAAAGGAAGCTTCTTCTCCGGAAAGGTATTCCTCCACCACAACTTTTTTACCCGCTTCCCCAAAAGCTTTGTCTAACATGATCTGGGTTAAGGCCGCCTTAGCTTCATCTCTATTATTACAGATAATCACTCCTTTGCCAGCAGCCAGACCATCAGCCTTAATTACGAGGGGGTAGCTTTTTTCTTGGACGTACTTCCAGGCGGCAGAAAAATCAGCGAAGACTTGAAAATCAGCGGCCGGAATGCCGTATTTTTTCATTAAAAATTTGGCAAAAGCTTTACTCCCCTCAATTTCCGCGGCTTTTTGGTCAGGGCCAAAAATACGCAATCCCTTGGCTTTAAATTTATCAACTATCCCTAAAGTGAGGGGCACCTCTGGACCGACCACCGTAAGATCAATTTTTTCTTTTTGGGCGAGTTCTAATAATGAATTTACATCTTCCGCAGAAATAGGTGGGCATTCAGCAAGTTCGGCTATTCCGGCATTTCCGGGGGCACAATAAACCTTCTTTACTCTGGGGCTTTGGGCTATCTTCCATACTAAGGCATGCTCTCTTCCGCCACCACCCACTACTAATACCTTCATTTACTTCTCCTACTCAACTGTTCTCTCTTTCCGGCTAACTTAAGGTTGGTCATCTTATTTTATTTTGCAAATAATCCGCGATAGCTCGGTCATAGCGAGCCGTAAGTTGAAAAACTTTCTGGGCCAAACGGAAGTTTGTCTGGCGACTTACCACTCCTCCATTTTTCTTCATTTCTTCCAATACTGGTTGATAATCTGCCGGATCGACTAAAACCGTAACATAAGGATAATTTTTAGCTCCAGCACGCAACATAGCCGGCCCGCCAATGTCGATATTCTCTATCGCTTCCTCTAAGGTACACCCTGGCTTAGCAATGGTTGCTTCAAAAGGATAGAGGTTGATGACCACCATATCAATAGGCTTTATGCCATGTTCTACCATCTTTTGTTTATGTTCGGGATTATCACGGATGCCCAAGAGGCCGCCATGGACTTTGGGATGAAGAGTTTTCACCCGCCCATCTAGCATCTCTGGAAATCCTGTATAAGCAGAGATATCTATAACCTCTATTCCCTTTTCCCGCAAAGTGCGGGCCGTACCCCCGGTGGAGAGGATCTCCACTTTCAGGGCTTGTAATTCCCCAGCTAACTCTTGGATACCAGTTTTATCCGATACACTTAATATAGCTCGTTCAATTTTGGGCATAAATTCTCCTTTCCTTTATGTTTCCATCTTTTAAGCAACAATTATAGAGTATTTTTCCCGGGGGATAACCTCGCCGATTAGAGTGGCCTCTCTTACTCCTTTCTTTAACAATAACTCTAAGAGTTTATGACTTTGCTCTTTTGGTAAGGCCATCAATAAACCACCGGAAGTCTGCGGATCAAAAAGAATAATTTTTTCTAAGGGTGGGATTTTTCCCTCCCAAAAAATTTCTGAGCCAAAATGTCCCTCATTGCAATATGCCCCTCCGGGTACCAAGCCCGCAGCCGCATAGTTTTTCACTTTCGGTAAAAAAGGGATTTGTTCATAAAAAATACGCAGAGAAAAACCACATCCGCGAGCCATTTCCACCGCATGTCCTAAAAGACCAAACCCAGTTATGTCCGTGCAGGCATGGGCTTGGCATTCGCCCATAGCCTGGGCCGCTTGGTTGTTTAAAGCCACCATTTGCGTAGCAGCCGCTTCCAAGGCCTCCGTTTCTGCTAAACCCGCCTTTTGGGCAGTGGATATTATCCCGGTGCCTAAAGGCTTAGTCAAAATCAGAACATCCCCTAATTGCGCCCCTTTGTTAGTTATTATTTTTTGGGGATGGACTGTACCCGTTACGGCCAACCCATATTTTAACTCGGCATCTTCTACTGTATGTCCACCCAGGAGCACAGCGCCGGATTCATGAATTTTTTCCAAGCCCCCCTGAAGAATTTCCGTGAGGATCGAAATGTCCAGAGAAAGACGCGGGAAGCAGATGATGTTCATAGCGGTCAGGGGGCGGCCGCCCATGGCGTAAATATCACTCAAAGAATTAGCCGCCGCAATTTGCCCGAAGAGAAACGGGTCATCCACTATAGGAGTGATTAGATCAATGGTCTGCACCAAAGCAGTATCTTCCGCAATTTTATAAACGCCCGCATCATCAGCTGTCTCTGTCCCCACTAACAATTGCGGGTGCTTTTCTAAAGGCAGAGGGGCTAAGGCTTTGGCCAAGTCCGCCGGACTCAGCTTCGCCGCTCAGCCCGCAGCCTTCACCATAGTGGTTAAGCGAACTTTGGTACTCACCCTTCTCCCTTTTCGCCTAATGATCTTCCTTAATGTTTACTTCCCACTCCATCGGCCAGGGAGAATAAAGGAAACGAAAAGCGCGCTGTCTTCCGGCCGCTCTATATTCTACCAAGCCGCGGAGAAGAGAAAAATAGAAAAGATCTTCAGCCCTATAAAGAGTGAAAAGAAAACTCAATTCATAGAGTTCCCTTTGGGCATTCTGCCGGTGCACATAGAACCCCCATAGAAATCGCGACTCAATCTCACCTTGGGGATTGCGGTAATATTCATACAGACGAAGGAGCGGTCCCCAATTGCGTTCAAACCCTTCGTCATCTATAGGCAATAACGCCGGAAAATAAAAATGAACTGACCCCTCCTTGCGTAATCCATAATAAAATAAAGGCCAGATGCGCAAAGTATGTGCCCGCTTCCCCTCTTTACCCCAGATTTCGACCTGATCTTTGGAAAAAAGCAGATAACGCCGGCGGGACATACTATAATCGGCCACTTCCTGGCGATCATACCAATACAAAGGCCAAAGGATATAGCCACTCTCCCATTCTTCCCAATGTTTATGCCCGTAAAGGGGGAAGATACGGAATATTGACTTATCTTCTCCTTTGGCCCATTGCAGAAAAGGCCAAGGGAAATCTATTTGTCTATAATGCTCATCTTCATCATAAGTATAATTGAAAAAAGGCCAGAGGATCGTGCGGGTTGCTCGACGAGAAGAAGTTTGGGCTACGTAAAATGGAAAAAACATGGAAATTTCTGTAGGATCATCCGTATATAGATACCTTTTTTCAAAATGGAAAAAAGGCCAAAGAAAAAAAGATTTTTCATAATCCTTTGCTTTATTCTCGTATCCCAAAAAGGGCCAAATTTTAAATCCTTCTCGGCCTCCTCCCGAAGTATGCGTAAAAATAGGCCAAAGAAAAGTATAAGTTTTATTTTCTCCTTCGCGAGAATCTGAATAAATAGGCCAGAGGACAAAATTCATTTCATCCTTGCCAAAACGGTTTTTTAAAGATCCGCCCAGAGGGAAAAAACCACCATAAGGTTCCCCTTTATCGGTTTCCCCCCAGAAAGCGAGAAAAAAATTTCTCTCCTTCTTTTCTCCTCTGGTTAAATCCTGACGCGTTAAATAAAAAGGCATAAGATAAGACTGTGCTTCTTGCGGCGTACTCTTATATTTGCCTAAAGGATAAAGATATTCCAATTGTTTGTATTTATCTTCTTCTTTTTGCCAATAAAAGAAGGGACGGAATCCCACCTGGCTGCCCACTTGGTCCCGTCGGTAAATGAAGAAAGGGCCGCCCACTTCCGTGCTCACCCCTTCCTTTGGTTCATCTTCACTATAAAGAAAGAAAGGCGCAAAATTTTCCCGACGCGGACCGGGTTGTAAAGTAGCGCAAGCAGAAACACCAATGAGTAAAAGAAGAATAATTAAACTCTTTAAAAATCTCCGCCCAACTCTTTCTGGCTTAATATCTCCTCCTTAAATCTATCTGATCACATTGCCTAAGATAACTCCTAAAACGGTAACCGGGGTTACTTCTTGGATCCCTTCGGCAGCTTTATTTATAGATTTAATTGCTTTCTTGGTATCGTCATAAAGGGTCTCGTCTTTCACTAATTTTCCTAAGGTACCTTCTCCACTCTCGATCTGTTTGGAAACCTTATTCAAATTGGCTAAAGTCTCCTTAGCCTCCACTATCGTCTCCTTCGTCTGCACATAAAGAGAATCATCCTTCACCAACTTCCCTAACGTCCCCTCCCCACTCTCGATCTGCTTAGATACCTTATTCAAATTGGCCAAAGTCTCCTTAGCCTCCACTATCGTCTCCTTCGTCTGCACATAAAGAGAATCATCCTTCACCAACTTCCCTAACGTCCCCTCCCCACTCTCGATCTGCTTAGATACCTTACTCAAATTGGCCAAAGTTTCCTTAGCTTCAGAAATGGTTTCTTTGGTCTTCTGGTATAGGGAGTCATCTTTAATAAGTTTTCCTAAAGTTCCTTCCCCTTTGGCAATGGTCTGCGTAATGTTTTGAAAAGAATCCAAAGTCTTTTTCGCCGAAGAGACGAGTTCCTTTACGGAACGTTCCCCTTCCTCTCCCCCCAAGGCCTGGCTTAAAGACTGGGTGACAGATTTGACATCTGTGCCGATAGCGCTAAGCTGGGCTAAGACGCGATCAACATCTATTGCCGGAGCACCCTCGGCAATTTTCTCTCCTGGTTTGACAAATTCCGGCCCAGGACCAGGTGCTATCTCTATATATTTTTCTCCAAGCAATCCCGATGATTTAACAAAGACCTGCGATCCTGCCGGAATTTTAACATTGATGGGTAAGTGCATGGTCACCCGCGCTTTTGTACCATCCAGGATAATTTCTTCCACCTTACCTACTTCCACTCCGGCAATGCGCACTTGGGAGTTTTTATCCAGCCCCGCTGCTGATTCCACGTGCGTATAGACGCGATACCCAACTTCGCGTACGGCAATCCTCCCTACCCGTACGGTAAAGTAAGTGAGAATAATGATTCCTAACACCACAAAAATACCCACTTTAGTTTCCGTCGCTAAGCTTCTCATTTTCTTCCTCCTCAAAATTATATGGCCTGCCGGATAAACTCTGCTCCTTGGGTGATGGGGCCTACTACTTCCCCCCGAATAAATTGTTGGACGATTTCGTTAGGAGAAGATTTAATTTCTTCTGGCGTCCCTACTTCGATGATCTTCCCTTGATAAAGCATAGCAATCCGGTCTGCTATGCGGTAGGCGCTTACCATGTCATGAGTGATGGCGATAGAAGTAACTTGCAGCTTCTCCCGCATGGTCACAATTAGCTCGTTAATTACGTTGGCCATAATAGGGTCCAACCCGGTAGTAGGCTCATCATAAAGGAGAATGGCTGGTTCCATGGCAATGGCGCGGGCTAAGGAAACTCTTTTGCGCATCCCCCCCGAGAGTTCAGCCGGCATTAGATTTTCTACATTTTGTAAGCCAACTAATTTTAATTTTTCTATCGCTATGCTTTTAATCTCTTCATCCGAAAGGTTGGTATGGCGCCGCAAAGCAAAACCCACATTTTCCCAAACCGTTAAAGAATCAAAGAGGGCATCTCGCTGAAAAAGCATACCAAATTTCTTGCGCAGCTCATTCCATTCCTCTTCGGTGAGATGGGAAATCTCTTGGCCATCTACATAAATTTCTCCCCGATCATGGCGCAAAAGTCCAATGACACATTTAATCAGGACACTTTTCCCCGTTCCGCTTCCCCCAATCACGACCATGGACTCTCCTCTTTTTACTTCTAAATTAACTCCCCGGAGGACATGATTCGATCCGAAAGATTTATGGACCTCCCGGAGGAGAATCATCGTGTCAGCAGGAATGCTCGCTGAATCTGCTAATTTTTTATCTTCCATTGGCGATCTGGGTTCCCTCGTAACCCCCTTGTTCCTGGAAAAAATTTTAGCTAATCCGGGCCACATTTTAAAAAATACGATAGTTCTTTGTGCTCAGTATCTATTCTCTTTCTCCGCCAAGGAGAAAAGGTCAAATTTTTATCCTCAAGAACTAAAAGAAAAAAGCGGTAATAAAATAATTAGCGATGAGGATCAATAAGGAAGAAAGCACCACGGCGCGAGTTGTGGACTTGCCCACTCCTTCTGCTCCTCCCTGGGTATTGAACCCCTGATAACAGCCAATAATAGCGATGATCATGCCAAAGACACACGCTTTTAATAAACCTATATAGATGTCTTCCAAATCCAAATAATCATAAGTGCGCCGAATATAGATGGTTGGGTTACTTCCCAAAAGCTCCACGCTTATAAGATAGCCCCCTAAAATGCCGATCACATCGGCAAAAATTGTCAGGATAGGCATGACGATGAGGGCGGCTAAAAAACGGGGAACAATTAAATATTTAATGGGGTTCGTAGCTAAAGTATAAAGGGCATCGATTTGTTCCGTAACTTGCATAGTTCCCAACTCCGCCGCCATAGCCGAACCCACTCGGCCAGAAACCATCAGTCCCGAAAGGACCGGCCCTAATTCCCGCGTCATAGACAAAGCTACCACTGTACCCACAAAAGCTTCGGCATTGAACCTTTTAAACCCAGTGTAACTCTGCAAGGCTAAAACCATCCCGGTAAATGCCCCTGTGATTAAGACCACCGGAATAGATTTAACCCCTACTTCCTCAATTTGTTTAAACAAATTGCGAAAATCAAAAGGAGGACGAAAAGTTAACGTCAAGGTCTTATAAAAAAGAATCATGACTCTTCCAGATTCGTCTAAAAACCTAAGGACCCTCAGACCTATATAGTTTATCAAGCTAAGCATTTTTATTTCGTAGTTACCGAATAAACTCCATCCCAATCAGGGGGTGGTGGATTCTGCATAAGCATCCGGCATCTTTCTACATAAAGTTTACTCGGCTCATCTCCAGGAAACTTTTGCAAAATATTTTTCCAGATTGCTTCTGCTTTTGACCATTGCCGATTTTGGTAGGCGGTCAAGCCTGCCTGAAATTCTTGAACTAACTCTCTTTGTTCAGAAGTCGCGGCAGCGGAACGAGCCAGCAGCTCATAAATACGCACTGGCTGATCTTTTCCTTTCACCCGCACTAAATCCAATTCTCGCCCCAAGATTTCTCCTTGGACAAATGAATAAGTAAATTCGCTAATAATAATACTCGTGCCGTATAATTTATTCAAACCTTCTAAGCGGGAAGCTAAGTTAACGCTATCCCCCATTACTGTATAATCAAAACGCTTCTCCGAACCCATGTTGCCCACTACCATAGGACCGGTGTTAATGCCTACCCCAATATTTAAAACGGGCATTCCTTGATCACGCCATTTTTCGCGCCAGGTGCGCAACTCGGCCACCATATCTAAAGCTGTATAGCAGGCGCGTAGCGGATGATCCGGTTGTTCCAAAGGTGCTCCCCAAATAGCCATGATGGCATCTCCCATATACTTATCTAACAAGCCCGCATATTTAAAAATGATATCAGTCATTCTGCTCAAATATTCATTTAAAAACTTAACTAAATTCTCAGGAGACATTTGTTCAGAAAAGCTGGTAAATCCGCGAATATCGCTGAAAAGTACGGTTAGTTCTTTCTTCTCCCCTCCCAACTTTAACTTTTCTGGGTCCTTCAGTATCTGCTCCACGACCGCTGGACTCAGGTAATACTGAAAAGCACCCCGGATTTTCTTCTTTTCTTTTTCTTCCGTTAGGTAACGATAGACGGTTAAGGCTAAGTTGGTCAAAATTATGTTGGCCAAAGGATAGACCATGTTTATCCAGATGCCTTTATACTTAAACAAATAGTAAGCAGCTAAAGGGAAAAGAATAAAAAGGAGGCCAGCGTTAATTGTCCCCCAGATGGCTTTAGTTTTAGGCAAAATTAAGCCTAATATAACACCTACGGTTATAATATTGATGATATCAAAAATAGTCACCCAATTAGGTCGATAAAGGAATTGTTGTTTGAGGATTGTATCAATGATATTAGCATGAATTTCTATGCCCGGAAAAACCTGGCTAAAGGGAGTCACCCGCATATCATAAATACCTATAGCCGTAGCACCAATGAGCACAATTTTATCTTGGAAATTTTCTTTGGGAATCCGACCATGGAGGATATCAGTTATGGAATAATGGGGAAAAGTTTTGGGGGGCCCACAATAATTAATCAACAATCTTCCTTCTTCATTAACCGGGATAGATATTTCTCCCAGACTAACTTTCTCCACTCCGAATTCTGCTAACTGTAACCCCAAGGGGGGGCCATCTAAAAATTTTTGCAGAACAGCCAGGCTTAAGGGACAAAAATATTTCCCTGCATATTTAATCACTAAAGGAGCCCAGCGTACTGTGCCATCCCGATCAGGAAAAATATTAAAAAAACCTGCTCCCTGGGCAGCCGTAGAGATGACTGGTATATTCATCTGGATGTTTTCGGCCTCAAATACATAAGCGCCTTGGGCTGGGGGGGAGGAATATTTTACCAAATTATATGCCGACAGAGTGCTCAGATTGTCGCTATGTTTTTCTTGGCCAGAAGACTCAGCCGAAGAAAAAAGGAAGAAATACCCTAAAATGGCCCGCGGAGAATTGGCCACCGCTTGAGCAAGCATTCGGTCATGGTCAGCCATGGCCAAGGCCTGGTTCAGATAATTTTCTAATTCTGAATTTTTAATCTGGAAGTCTTTTATCTTTTGAGCCATTGCCTGCAAAATCTTCAATTCTGAATTTTGATCAGGTTCGGCCCAAACTAAATCGAGACCTATGACTTTCGGTTTATAGAGGGTCAGGATATCCAACAGGCGCGCCATAACAGTCCTTGGCCAAGGCCAACGGCCGAGCTCGTCCAGGGACTTTTCATCGATGGTCACCAAGACTACTTTTTCACTGGTGGATATTGTCCCGCGCGTGAGGAAGCGCAAATCTAAGGTCTTCAATTCCAGGAGGTACAAGAAATCCGGATCAATATAAAAAATAATTAATACCGCTAAGGTAGCTAAAAGCGCTATTTTAATTCCTGAAATTCGCCAAATCTTCAGCTTTTCACCTTTTGTAAAAATTTTAAAAAAGTTTAACAAATTAAACCCATAAAAGCAATGAATAACTGCTCTGGGTCTTGGGTGGCATTCCTTTATTCTCGATTCCCCGCTCCCTTAGCGAAGAGGATTTTATTCTTGATTATCCTCTCCCCTGGGGGAGAGGACTTTATTTTCGATTCCCTCTCCCTTGGGGAGAGGATGAAGGTGAGGGAGAAAATTCCAGAAAAAATATAAAAATGACGAATATCATTCAACGAATGAGAATGTCCTCCCCGTGAAAAAGGAAATCCCGAAGGTTTTATCTTCATAAATGTCATAATGAATCGCTTAATTTTGGTTGAAATAGGTCAGGATCTATGGCAAAATTAATATGTTAAATCTAATTTCAGGAAAAATTTTAGCGAGATTAATTATGGAAAGTGATCTATTAGAGGAAAAGAAAAGACCCTCCTGCTTCGGTGATGAGGCTAAATTTGTAAACTATTTGGAAAACAGTGCGGCGGATGGCGAATGCGCTAAATGTCCCAGCGAAAATGAATGTGGAGAGTATATTTTATTAAAATGTTCTCGCGAATTAATATTCTAAATAAAATTTTTGTTCGTCTTTTGCTCTATTTTTGCTTAGCCTGGTTTAGTTTCCCTTCTCGCGCTTCTGCTCAGCATCTGGAATCTCCTATTTTAGGGGACAAAAAGGCTATTTATGCCGTGCTTAAAGATGAACGAGGGGAAATAATAGAAGGTTTTCTAAAATCTGGTCTGGAAGAACTCTTGGTACAAACAAAAGACAACCAGGAAAAACTCATCCCCATTCAATATATTAAATCTATCACTTTGGAAAAAACAAAAAGCTTATTGCCTGAAGAAACTTCCAAAAAAGAAGCCACTTACACAGTCCGCTTAGAAAACAGCCAGGAAATCTACACCTTAAAAAAGAAATATACTTTTAGCCTTAATACCAATGTGGGCCTGGTGACCAAGACCATTGATCCAGAAATGATCAATAGGATTTTAAATAAAGACCAATCCTCTCCCAAATCCGCAGACGAAAAGCCTTTTCTACAGGAGAAAAGCATCGTCTTCAGCCTGGAGTTCAAATTTTGAGCCGACGTAGCTCAGTGGTAGAGCAGCCGATTCGTAATCGGCTGGTCGCGAGTTCAAATCTCGCCGTCGGCTCCAATGATTTATGCCTTATTTCTTGCTTCCACTTACGAAGTGGAAATGGTTCTATTTAACTTTTATCCTGCCCAAAAAGAAATGGCCTGCCTTCCAAATGACCAAAATGCTAAGCAGCGTAATAAGAACAATACAGAGCAAAGGGGCAATTATGGCCAAAATGGCTGTAATTATAGATCCAATTAATTCTAAAGACGAGATAAACCAATTGGCCGTTCCTGCCGTTAAAAAAGTTGACTTCATGCGGGTAGCGACAGTTAGGCCCTGAACAGTAGCCGCTGCTCCACCACCGGCAATTAATGCTAATGTCCACTTCAGAAATGGAGGAATATCCGTAATCATGGAAGCTGTAGCCATGATGCCGGCAATGATGGCCGCCGGAGAGGCAATTAGATCTAAAAGCTGATCGAGCCAAGGGAGGTAGTAAGCAAGGACTTCCACGATAGTTGCTGTTGCCAAAGCAACCGTGCAATAATAGCTGCTCATCCAAGCAAAACCGGGAGAAAGTTGCAGATGGCCAGAAAGGGAGGCCAGATTAATTATCAGTAAAGGAACGAAGACTCTAAATCCACAGGCTGCACTCAAACCGATACCGATACCAATACCCAGTAATGTTTCCATGGCTAATTAGGCTTAATTTTGCTTCCGGAAATTTTTACCGCATCCTTTTTGCATTTTACTTTTTGCCCCGATTATCTACCGTTTCTTCCCACTACTAAATATAGAACCCAGGATTCCGCGAATAATTTGCCTACCCAATTGGCTGCCTATGGCATGGGCCGCACTTTTTACGGCAGCTCCGAGCAGTTGTTCTGCCTAAGATTTTGGTTCAGCAGGACGGCGTTTCTGAATCATTTCCTCTTGGGCAACTGACTTCATCTGTTCAGCTTTGGCCTTCAGTTTTTCATAAGCAGATTCCCGATCGATTGTTCTTTCATAGTGCCCATAAAGAATTGAACTCCTTATCAATTGAGCACGTTCCTCTGGAGTGATAGGCTGCAGCCGGCTGTGGGGAGGACAAATAAAAGCCCTGAGGGCGTGTTGCACCAGATTTGGTATTCCCCTCTCCTGGAAATGCCAAACCAGAGAGATCTCCTTTAATATCCGCTAAGAAGCATGGGACTCCAATCTTACTGAATTGTTCGGCGAGTACACGCAAAGTAATAGTTTTCCCGGTACCCGTCGCTCCCGCAATCAAGCCATGTCGATTCGCCATTTTCGGTAATAAGAAAATTTCGCTTTTAGATTTACCAATTATTAAAGGCGATATATTTGTTCCCATAATTTCCTTATCTAACGTTATGGTTTCATTTATACGGAGACAAATTAAACCTTTACATTATTTTTGTCAATAATGCCTCAGTCAGACCGGCGATCAGTTTTAATATAGCTCGCCAGCCAAAGACAGACGGGAGGGGAGAGGCGAGGTGAGAGGTAAATGGAATGCCCTAAAAACGCACTATTCTTGCCTAAGGCGGACCCTTTTAGGCATTTGTTAAGCTGATTATAAGGAGCTAAAGGATTTTTGGCCCGTTCCTTTGTAAATTTTTGTTAAAGAATATTCGCTGAAGGATTTAATATTAAGCTGAACCACAGCCCTCCGCTTGGCGAATGTGGGCAACTACCGCCTCAACGATGCGTGGCCACGCGCTCCCATGGGGCAGGTCGTGCCCCATGCCTTCAATGACCATCAACTCAGCACCGGGTATCGCCTCCGCGCTATCTATTCCCCCCGATACTGGTACCAGCGGATCATCTGCCCCGTGGATCACCAGGGTCGGGGCAGTTATGGAAGCAAGGAAAGGTTTCCGGTTTCCATGAGCAAGGACCGCCAGGAATTGTCGCGCCTTACCCGGACCATAATATGCCCGATCATAGCTTCGACGTGCCAAATTCCTGTGCCAATCTTCATCAAAGGGGAAACCGGGACCAGCGATCGTTCGGTATAACTTCAGCATATAATTAACATAATCCTCGCGCTCTGGGGGTGGTGGGGTTAGCAGAAGATCTAAGATCTCGGGTTTGGGCTGGGGAAGTTGCGGATTACCTGTGGTCGCATAAACCTGCGTCATGCTCCGCACGCGGGAAGGGTGTCTGTAGGCTATCGTCTGCGCGATAGCCCCGCCCATGGAAATACCGCAAAGGTGGGCTTTATCTATTTTAAGGGCATCTAAAAGCCCGACTGCATCGTCGGCCATGTCATCGAGAGTATAAGGGGCGTGCACTTTTTCTCCCTTCTCTCTGGCTGCCAGGGCTGCTTTTAGGTCGGGAAGGCCGGCTTCTTCTATTTTTGTAGATAAGCCCACATCCCGGTTGTCAAAACGGATTACATAAAGGCCCCTTCTCGCCCATTCTTTACAGAGCTCTTCATCCCAACCAATCATCTGCCCGCCTAATCCCGCGATCAGCAATAAGGCAGGCGATGAAGGCTCCCCAAAGGTCTCATATTCGATCTGAATTCCATTGGCGGATACACGAGGCATAAAACTATATCCTTTAACTAAAAATATATCTCTATAAAAAATTCTTACTTTACTCTAAGAATTTATCTTTGGCCCAACCAAATAAGTTTAAATGGCAATCGTCTTGAAATTGGAAGGCAAGGGAATTACCCTTGCCTTTGAACATTAATTTTGTTTTTAGTCTCTCAATCTACCATGGTGGTTGCCAAAGAAATAATTTCGTCACGTTATCTGCTAACCATTGGTTGGATGAGTCTTGAGCACTCACCCAGGACTGTCGTTCAGCTTCAGCACTAGCAAAAGTTACTTCCTCATTCATCATGTTTATTTTAGCACAATAGAAATCAGCATCGAAGACGATCGATTTTGGCTCCCTGGGGGCGTTTGACCACTGGAGCCATTTGGTTCGTTTGTGAGGAAGCTTATGATGGGGATCTCCAGAATTGGGGTTCCCTGTGCGAGTAAAATTCGACAGGTAGGCCATCATCGCATTTTGAAGATCTCTTGCGCCCGGTCCTGTTAAATCCGGGATGTCGAATAATCCTTTATTCCAGCCAAAAAAGAAAGAAATCTCGGCTGCGTGGCTGGCCCCGTAAATGTGGTCAAATGGATATGGGCCCGATCCGATACCTCCCCATTTAAAAAGGTAGGTATATACTTTGTCTTGGACCTTGGCAAGCTCACGGGCTATCGAATCCACGTTCTTGGCCTTCCATTGTAGGCTGCCAAAATATCCTGTTTTATCATACAATTCCCAGTCAAACGGAGTTTTTAAAATATCTTCAAATTTTGGGTTATTATTGTATCTTATTGAGGTAAATAAATCCGACCAACTATATTTGGGCAAAGTAGAGGGCGCTCCATAAAGCTTCACTACGGATCCATATAAAGGCATAAACGCTTTTAACTCATATTCGTTGCTACCCAGAATAATCGGCATCTTGTTATAATTGCCTGATTGGATTGCCGGGATCCAGCCACCAAACGGCATTACATATCCATCCATAATAACAGGAAAAGTTGGTACAGATCCGGTTTTGACGAGAGCGAGAAAAAAATCACCCGCAGCGGTTTCCCTGAGATAAGTCTCTAAACTTCCATTATTTTCCATTTCTTTTCGCCGATTTTCGGCAGTGAGGGCATCTACGTTTTCCTTATATCTAATAAGTCTTTCAATATAACCATTCGCGGCGGCCCTTCCATAATCAGCTGTAACTGGCGCCATCCCCCCACTCTGGTACACGGCCCGATGAAAGAGTCCTTTTCCTAACGGTGAGATAACCAAATTCATAGTATTGTGGGCACCGGCAGATTCCCCTGCTACAGTAACATTATGGGGGTCTCCCCCAAAGGCGTGAATATTTTCTCTAACCCATTTAAGAGCTTGAACATGGTCCAAAGTGCCAAAATTTCCGGAATCAGAAAGGGGATCATCTCCTGTCTGGAGGGCCGGATGGTAAAACCATCCTAACGGTCCAAGTCGGTACTGGATAACTACGACAACGATATCAGATTCCACTGCCAATTTCGCACCATCATATTCTCTTGCCGATCCGAAATTATTTGATCCCCCATGAATCCAAACATAGACTGGGAGCCTGCCAGAGCGATTAGGCCGGTATATATCCAAATATAAACAATCTTCGCTGCATTCAGAATCAATCTCCCCGGTCCGGATCCAATCTATAGTTGTATACAGTTGAGTGCATTTCTTGGCTGGCTTAGTTGCATCGCGAACCCCATCCCAAGGCTTTGGCTCTTGAGGCGCCTTCCACCGAAGATCACCAACAGGAGGTTTAGCATAAGGTATACCTTTCCATATCATGGTACTTCTGTCTTCACTAAGAAACCCCTTTAGTTTACCGTATTGAGTATTGACCATTAATTTGTTGTGCCATGCCCCAACAAAAGAGGGGGCCAACAAAAGCAATACAATACAAGTAAATACAGCGATCAATCCAAACCGAAATAGAAATTTTCCTCTTGCGTTCATCATCTTCCTCCTTTCCCATGTTGTTTGATTAAATTGAAATTTAGTTTAAAAGATACAATTTGCGAAAATTTTAATATAAATATGAAGCCCCCAAGGTATTGTTAATTTCTTGGGGGCCTTCTCCAGGTATTTTTAAATAATCCCCTTTGATCATCGAATTTTCCTTGGGAAACCTATGATTTTTCTGGCCTTCTTGCCTCAGTCGGCCTGAGTTACTACAAATTTCCCCAAAAGGGATTAGATGAGTTGAGGTTCTCTTTGGCTAAACCTCAAGATATTTCTTCCGAATATCTTCCCGAGAGGCCAGCTCCTCAGCCGTACCTGAAAAAGCACAGGACCCCTTTTTCATAACGTAAACCCGCTTAGCCAAAGACAAGGCAATTTTATAATTATGTTCCACCAGGAGAATAGAAACTCCGGTTTTGCTAATACTATCCAGCATATCGCGCACTTCTTTTTTCAATAAAGGCGCTAAACCTTCTGTCGGCTCATCTACCAGCAGGAGATCAGGGTTGCCCATCAAGGACCGCCCTATGGCCAACATTTGCTGTTCACCGCCAGAAAGATTAGCACCCTTGCTTTTTTGGCGCTTTTCTAAAGAAGGAAAATGTTCGAATATTCTCTCCAAGGTCCAGACATGCGGATTCTTCTTGTCGATTTTTCCTCCCTTTATGCCCATTAGTAGATTTTCCACTACCGTCAAGGTGGGGAAAATCCACCTCTCATCGGGCACATAACCTATACCAGCTTTGGCTATCTTATAAGGCGGGTAGCCTGCAATATTCTCGCCTTTGTAAATTACGTTTCCCGATCTGGGCTTGACCAGACCCATGATACTTTTCAAAGTTGTGGTCTTGCCCATGCCGTTTCGACCGAGAAGGGCCACAATTTCACCCTGATCCACTTGCACAGACATATCTTGCAACACGTGACTTTCGCCATAATAGGCGTTTAAATTCTCAACTTCCAGCAGCATACTTATTCCTCAGCTTCTCCCAGGTAGGCATCTTTTACCGCCTGATTTTCTCTTATTTCCTGCGGTGGACCAGAAGCTAGAATAGCTCCCTGATGGAGAACAGTTATGCGGTCTGCCAGGGAAAAAACCACATCCATATCATGCTCTATGATCACGACAGTTTTATTTTCAGTAAGCTTTCTGATCAATTCAACTGCATAATAAATCTCCTCTTTAGACATACCCGCGGAGGGCTCGTCCAGCATTACCAATTCGGGATCTGTGGCTAAAGCCATGCCGATTTCCAGGGAGCGTTGTTGGCCGTAAGATAAAATACCAGCAGGCACATCGCGGACATCATACAAGTTGATCTGGCGGAGGAGCTCTTCTGTTTCCCGAGTAATATCTTCCATATCATCCACGTACTGGAATATATTGAAACGAATACCACGCTTGGATAAAATACCTATACGGATATTCTGAAAGGCGGTTAATTTACTAAAAATGCTGGTGATCTGAAAAGAACGCCCCATCCCTTGCCGTACCAATTCCTCAGGCTGGCTACCGGTGACATCCTTCCCTTTAAAAAAGACCCTCCCTTTCTTAGGCACATACGTACCGGTGATTAAATTAAACAGGGTGGTCTTGCCGGCTCCATTGGGTCCAATGATGGCATGGCGTTCCCCCTTCTTGATTTCCAGATTGATATCGAAAAGGACCTTTAACCCTTTGAAGTCGTGATATAGCCCCTTTGTCTCCAAGATATTCACGGTTTGAATCGATCATCCTCCAGTTTTTTTATGACTAGCCAAATACCTTCTTCCTGATCAATTCCAAAACTCCGGCAAACCCTCTGGGAAAATACAGCATTACCACAATGAGGATGGCTCCCATCAACATTTCGACCTCTTTAATATAGCGACTGGTAAATTCATGAAGAATGGTAAATATAGCAGACCCCCAAATGGGACCAAAAAAGCTTCCCACTCCTCCTACCATGGTTATCAATATCACTTGAAAAGAAGTCCCAGGGCCCAGGGCAAGATCGGGGGCAATAACATTCTGAAACAAAGCTAAAACAGAACCGGCTATCCCGGCAAAACCTCCGGAAATCACATAGATGAGGGCTTTAGTCTGCGGCACCTTGAATCCCATATAAGCGACCCTTTTGGCGTTATCTCTGATACTAACCATCAGTTGCCCAAATGGTGTTTTGGTTAAAAACCATAGAAACCAAAGACTGAGACCAATGACCACCATAGCAAAGTAATAGAAATTTGTAGAATCCTTCATATCAAAGGAAATAACTCCTGGAATGTTGAGGGGCGGAATGGGAAAACCGCTTATCCCGTCTTCACCATTAGTAATATTTCTAAGCTTTAGGGCCAAAGTATAGATAAGCATGCTAAAAGCCAGATGCAACATAGCAAAAGCGGTGCCGCTTACTCTGGCCATGATGGGGCATAAAACCAAAGCCAGCACCACGGAAGCAAAAAAACCTAAAAACAATGCAGCAAGAATTGGCAAACCTTTGATATGAACTAACGCCAGCGCCGTAGCAAAACCTCCAACCCCAAAGAACATGGCGTGCCCGAAACTAAAAAGACCCGTATAGCCGAGCAGGAGATTGAAGGATACCGCATACAGGGCAAAGATGGCAAAATGCACAAAAACATTAACAAAATATACCCCAACGATATGCGGCAACAAGGCCAGCATGATTAACAGCGTTCCCCATGAAACCCATTTGCTTTTCTTATTATTTTTAATTACCACTTATTCCCTTTCCCCAAAAAAGCCCATGGGTTTTATGACCAGAACAATGGCCATAAAAGCAAAGGCCAGGAGTGGGGCCATCTGAGATAAGAACTGAACACCGAAAGAAGAAATTAACCCGATGACCATAGCTACCAAAAAGGCCCCTGCCAAGCTACCCAATCCGCCTACAACCACCACAATGAAGGCGTCCATGCCCATCTGGTCGGCTAATCCTGGAAATACACTCAAAACAGGGGCTATGGTTACCCCGGCTATGCCCGCCAAAAAAGATCCGAAACCGAAAACAAACATAAAGAGGAGGGGGACATTAATCCCCAGAGCATTTACCATAGCCGGATTAGAAACTGCCGCCCGCACTACCATCCCTAATCTCGTTTTAAAGAGAATTAGAGCCATGACTGCGAGGACTATTGCTGTTATAAATATGACAAAAAGACGATAGACCGGGTAGGTCATACCCAAGATATTGGCGGACCAGTTTAGTACTTTGGGGGGCGTCACGTAGAGAAACTCTGTGCCCCAAAAGAATTTCACGGCCCCTAAAATCACGAACATGACCCCTGTGGTTACAATTAATTCAGCCACATGGCCCAAGGAATGAATCTTTCTTAAGAGATACCTCTCTACCAGTGCTCCCAGGATACCTGTTAAAATGGGACCAATAAGTAGAGCCATCCAGAAATTTCCGGTCCAAATCGTTATTTGGTAAGCAAAATAAGCAGCGAGCATAAAGAAGGCGGCATGAGCTATGTTTAATATACCCATCATGCCGAAGATCAGGGTGAGGCCTGAAGCTACCAGAAAAAGCACCATGCCGTAGGCCAGACCATGCATTCCCTGAGTAATATACATAACGGTTGTTGGATCCATCTATTCCGCCCTTAATAATTTATGCAGGCGCTCCTCAAACCCTTCCTTTAAAGGCCAAATGAGAAGCGCCTTTTCTGATTTTAGTTATTTATTATGGCTAAACTTATCGGGCACCCTTGCATCTTTCCATTGTGGGATCTATCCGCGGCATAATTTTATCTGCTGGAATTTTAAACCCACGACCAGCCGCGCTATAGTCCTTACTAAAGTAGTAGGGTGGGATATTGAAAAATGCTTTTTGCTCTGCGGGAGGGACAGCCTCAAGGACATGCAGGTCCTGAACCGTCTTATGATCGCAGGGCCTCATGTATTGGATCTTACCGTTCGCATATTGGTACTTGTCACCTTCCCAGACTTTGATGATCTTCTCCGGGTCCGCACTGGCTGCCCTCTCAATTACGCTAAGCAGCCAATAGGTCTGCTCTATGTAGGAACCTAGACTTCCCAAGGGGTGCTCGTAATTCGCTGTGTTATAAGGTGCCTTCCACTTTTTCCAGGCGTTGTTCCAATTTTTGTAGTACTTGATAAATTCCGGGTTCTTAAAGATAGGGCCTTCAAACCCGTACCAGCTGAGCTGAATCAGACCATTTGATCCCTCCACACCGATTTCGGTGAGGGAAGGAGGGTCTTCTACATAAATATGAGCGATTGGAATGTTTACGCCCAGTTGACGCGCTTGCTTGATCAGATTGGCGGCATCCGGAATAAAATCACCAGTATAAATCACCTCTGCCCCGGAAGCTTTGATCTTAGTCATATAGGGAGCAAAATCGGCCAAAAATAACTTGTGATAATCTTCGCCAACGATCCGAGCATCCGGATAATATTCTTTCAAACCTGCCTTGAAACCCTCCGCAAAAACGTGCCCAAAAGTAGTATCCTGGCAGAGGATGTAAAATTTCTTTTCCTTCTTCCGGATCTGTCCAAAGTAATAAGCCATGGCCCGTCCGATCTGACTGGAGGACCAGCAGGTCATAAAAGAATAACGGGTAAAATTGGCGCCTTCATAAAGATCATCTGTCAAGGCCGCTGTATTTTGAGCAATGACTTTATACTTATTGGCCACTTCATTCATTACCTTCACATTGGGAGTACCGGCCGTACCCCACAAGACATTAACCTTCTCCTCGAGAATCATTCTTTCGGCAACCTTTTTAGTCACGTCCGGCTTGAATTCCATGTCGCCTTTAATAAGCTGGATAAGTTTCTTTTTGCCATCAATCATTATACCGCCCCTTTTATTATAATCGGTGGCGGCCCAAAGAGCGGCGATCCAGTACACTTGTCCTATAACAGTCGTCGGGCCGGAAAACGGAGCCAACACCGCAATTTTGAAGGTATCTCCTTTAGGAATAACCGGATTGTTCGGATCGAAGTCGGACATATCAGACATCTTACTAAAATCAAACTTGGCATTGACGGCCATAACTCGGGCTGGGCTGAAAACCATCAAACAGAAAAGTAAAAAAATAGAAATAAGAACTAAAATCCCTTTCCCCAAACTGTGCATGTTATCTCTCCTTTCGTTATTTATTTTTAATGTTCGAACAGTCTTCTGAATTAAAAAAACTTCGCGGCGCCCCATAAGGGTTCATTGAAATGGGGGCAGCCGGAATCGAACAGAGATAATCAATTTCTTTAGTATTTTATTTTCCCTGTAAGACCCCATATCCTTTAGTAAATCCTTATTCATAAAATTTTAAGCCAAAAATATTATGTTTCCTAACCAGAAACTATATATATCTATTTGGAAACCATGTCAAGTATTTTTCGTGAGACCTCTGAAAAACCGATTTTTCGGTCAATCCCGTGCCAGCGGGAGTGCAGAAATGCTTTGAAAATTCTGGATTCCTAATTTCGCAGAAATGTCGTAATTACATCCGGGGGACTTTTTCAGAAATCTCTTCCTGCAGACTGTAGATCACTTGCAAATTTGAACCTGAGCTGAGATTGATAAATCCAGGCCTGGCCCAGATGAAAGCAAGCTCGGCTCGTTAAAATGAGACGCTGCTTCTTTCCTAATAAAGGGAGAGAAGATTAATCCTCTCTGGAAGGGAATCATTAATTCCCAGTCGATTTTAATCTCGCCTGCTTGCTCCCGCCTGATCCATAATTAATCAAAAAACTGATGGACGGTTAGATTCTCTGGAAAGGGTTTGGGGCACTTCTTTGGACGGAATGAGTGGGTAGAATACGCGAATGAGTTAATTAAATATTTAACCATTAATCAATTCATTTTCATGAATTTCCAATAATGCGCGCGTAAATTTTGGTCATCGAGATTCAAAATTCCCCAAATTAAATTCTCTTGCCAAAAAAATTCTATTTCCCCATGATAAGGGTCTGGCAAGCGATAAAGTCCTTCTTTTAACTCTTTAGCAACTCCAATTTTTTGCAAGTATTTGTGCATCATCTCCTGGCAGTCTTTTTTATCTCTACCTTGAATAGCAAAAATTTTAAATTTTTTGCCGGAAAACTCATAATCCGCCATAAATGCCGAATGGAAGAAGGCATAGCCTAAGAAGTTCTTAAATATAAAGGTTTCTGAATGTGCTTTTTTCCCTTGGGCTGGGAAAAAAGAAAGAATAGCTGGAGGTGGTGATTTTTCTCCGAGGGCGGCTTCGATCTGCCTACCGAAGATCAGCAAAGTTTTTTCTCCCTCCGGCCCAATTTCATAGGCGTTGATTTTAACATAATAAGGCCCCATCCAAAAATTCAAGGTCAATGGTTCAATATACCCTTGATTTCCTATTTCTATTATTTGGGCATCTTTCAACCTCTCTTGGCTGTAAATTCCAAAAGCCAAGGTAGGATTTCGATGACGGTATATTTCCACAGTTACGGAGGCTTTTTTGTCCCTTTTGTATTCCGCCACGAAGAGTTCTTGGAAATCATAGCTTAAATAAAGATCAGCTGCGCCATCAATATAATCATACAGATTTTGGGGCTTAAATATTAAAATGGGAGAAAATTTTTTCCATCCGGCAATCTCGGGAAAATCAAAATCTTTTGCCTGCGCCCAATTGAGATAACAGGGAAGGAGCAAGCAATAAGTATGGATTAAAAAAATTATTAGCCCTATCTTTTCTTTGATCTTATGTCTTACCTTTTTGCCCATCCTCTTTTATCCTCATGCCGAAATCTCTCTTAAAACCACTATCTGCCGAATTCTCTCGCCTACCTGCCATTGGTTAGTACATTTAACCGCACAAGACGCACAATCTTTACATGCTTCATAGGGAAGGTCTAAAGAAAAAAGAAGATCCTGAGCAGCCACCAAATTTTTATAACTGAAAGCGTACATATAAGCCCTCATCAATTCAGGTATGGGTAAGCTTTGGGGACATTGAGTTAAACAAAGGCCGCAGCCTTGGCAATAATAAGCAGAAGACAGCACATGCGCTTGGAGGTATTCTCTCTCTGGCCAAGAAAAAGTAAAATCTTGCATAACTTTTAAATCTAATTCCATTTGGTCAAAAGTAGTAAAACCAGCGATAATTGTATGGACATGCTGGTCCTGCAAAACCCATTTCAGGCCCACCTGGGCATTAATCTCTTCTGCTCCATAAGCGCCGCGGACATTTCCGCCGATGGTCTTCATAGCTACAACTCCCAAACCAGCTTCGGCTGCTTTAGCAATGGCTTTCTTAACCTCCGCCGCATGTTTTTGCCGGAAATTATAAGCTGTCAAAACGACATCATAAACTTTGCTTTCCATTGCTGCTTGGATGACTTCCGGTTCATTCCGGTGCGTGGTGATACCTATAAATCTCGTTTTCCCCGCCTTTTTGGCTTTTTGTAGGGCATTGATAATTGGTTCATAAAGAGCGGATTCCCTTACCCAGACATTATGATGATAATATATATCTACATAGTCCAATCCTAAATTCTTCAGACTGGTATCAATTTTTTTAGCATAAGCTTCTTCCGTGGCTTCTTCTGTATAAAGGCCCGTCGTCGGATTTTGGGGCAAGCGCGCTTTAGTGGCGATAACAAATGAATCGCGCGGACGTCCTTTTAATACTTCCCCGATCATAGCTTCGTTCGTTCCCCGCTGATAGGTTTGAGCTGTATCGAGAAAATGCATTCCCGCATCTAAGGCTGCTTTTACCAGAGCCGGGTTACTCGTGTTCATGACCCCCATGCTAATCAGGGGCACCTTTATTCCTGTCTTTCCCAGAACGCGGGCGGGAATCTTTGGCATTTTCTCAGCTTTGGTCCTGAGCGCAGTGGCTTGATATTCTTTGGGGAAAGGAAGAAAAATAAAACTACTAAATCCAGCAATAGTAGATTTCAAGAAGGCTCTCCTGTTCATGTTTTTTGGATCCATCTTTCCTCCTGAAAACTATTCTATTTTACGACCTTCAATTTTTATTAATCGGCGCACGTTATTTTTCGAAAATATTCAGAGTAATTAATAGCAGATCTTTCGGCCCGTTATTTCTGTAGCCATGTTTTTCCCCGGCCATAACGGTGAAAGCATCCCCCTTTTTAAAAGGATATTTTTCCCCGGCTACCACTGCTTCCCCTTCTCCTTCTAAGATGTAGAAGATATGGCTATATGGATCAATATGTTCCGGAAATTCGCCACCTGGCTTGGCTAAAGTTAAAGAAGCCTTAAAGCCCGAGGGAAATTGGGCTGAGGAAAGACTTTTGCGGAAAATATCTTTAGTTTGTCCTCCAAACGACTCCCAAGGCTGCTCATCTAAATGCCGAATTTTAAAATTTCTTTCCATAAAATTTTCCTTTCTAATGGGGAATTATCTTCCATTTTACCAAAAATTCTTTCACCATAATAGCAATAAGCATGTAAGTATTGGCTAAAGATGGACTTTTTGGTATAAAGGGAAGAGTGCTGCAATTTACTTAGCATAAAAAATCGAAAGGAGTTTTTGGAAATGGATCTTAAAACTAAAATTGCCGAAATGAAAGATTGGTTGGTCGAAATCCGCCGCACAATTCATATGCATCCTGAATTAGGATTTGAAGAAGTAGAAACTTCCCAATTGGTGGCCCAATGGCTGGCAAAATTCGGCTTAGAAGTAAAAACGGGTATAGCTAAAACCGGAGTAGTCGGCCTCCTCCGCGGGGCCAAACCGGGAAAAACGGTGGCTATCCGGGCCGATATGGATGCATTACCTATAGAAGAAGCAAATGAAGTTCCCTATCGCTCGCAAATTAAAGGAAAGATGCACGCCTGCGGTCATGATGCCCACACCACAATTCTATTGGGCGTCGCTCGTTTCTTTTCTTCCCTGCGGGACCAAATCAAAGGTAACATCAAATGGATTTTTCAGCCCGCTGAAGAAGGAGGCGGTGGCGGAAAAGTGATGGCCGAAGCAGGAGTATTAGAAGATCCTAAGGTGGACGCCATCTTTGGCGCCCATGTCTATCCAGATTTAAATATTGGCCAAGTAGGAATTCATGAGAAAGAAGGCTTAGCGGCTACTGATCGTTTTATCATCAAACTTTTGGGCAAAGGGGGCCACGGGGCTTATCCGCATCTCTGCAAAGATCCCATCTTAGCCGCTGGGCACATGATTACACAAATCCATTCTATTGTCAGTCGCAATGTCCCTCCCTTGGAGAGCGCCGTAATCACTATAGGAAAGATAAGTGGCGGCACAGCTTTTAACATCATCCCTGACGAAGTTGAACTCATCGGTACCGTTCGTTCCCTAACTCCCCAGGTACGCGAAATTTTAAAGAATAGATTAGAAGAAGAAGTCCAGGGTATAGCCCGCTCCTTCGGTATCGATTACCAATTTACTTTTAATTATGGGTACCCGGCCTTGATTAACGACCCAGCCATGTCTCGCTTAGTGGCCGCGGTTTGTACCCGGGCTATCGGCCAGGAGAACGTGATTTATGTCAAACCTTCCATGGGCGGGGAGGATTTTGCTTATTATTTGCAGAAAGTGCCGGGGGCTTTTTTCCGCTTGGGTTGCCGTAATGAAAAAAAGGGTATCGTCCAAACTTTTCACAACGCCAATTTTAATATTGATGAAGATGTCTTGCCCTTCGGGGTGGAAGTGTTTGTCCGCATCATCGATGAATTTTTAGAATTAAAAATCGCCGCTTGAAACTTTTTCAATTTTTAATGCTGGTAATGGGGGCAGGGATTCGTCCACCAAACCGTACAAAAGGAGATGAACAATTGGCGTGGGGCACATTAACTATGTAGGCCTCCCCAAAGAGTCCGCCGAAGATAGCCTTGTCCCCCACATCCTTTCCCGGAACTGGGATGACGCGCACGGCAGTGGTCTTATGATTTATTACCCCTATGGCCATCTCGTCGGCCAAAATGGCGGCTATTGTTTCGGCATCAACTTTTCCGGGAATGGCGATCATATCTAAGCCGACAGAACAGACCGCCGTCAGAGCTTCTAATTTTTCCAAACTTAGATAGCCTTGCTTTACTGCTTGGGAAAGGTTTAAGTCTTCACTGACGGGGATAAAAGCTCCCGAGAGACCACCTACGGAAGAAGAAGCAAAGGCTCCTCCCTTCTTTACCGCATCATTTAATAAAGCCAGAGCCGCCGTAGAGCCCGGCACACCAATAGAAGTTAATCCTAAGCACTGAAGTATTTCGCCAACGCTATCACCCACGGTGGGCGAAGGGGCCAAGGAAAGATCGACAATCCCGAACTCTACTTTTAAAGCTTGGGCCACCTCCCGCGCAATAAGTTCACCTACTCTGGTCACCCGAAAACTTGTCTTTTTGATGATCTCGGAAAGATCGCCCAAGGTCAGCTTTTTCGGTGACTGCAAAGCTCTTTCCAACTCTTTTTTAACCACGCCCGGGCCGCTGACTCCTACATTGATTACGCCCTCCGGTTCGCCATACCCTAAATAAGCACCGGCCATAAAAGGATTATCTTCCGGCATATTGGCAAAGACTACTAATTTGGCACAGCCGAACCCATCTCGGTCAGCCGTGCGCCGGGAAGTTTCCTTAATGGCCTGGCCCATTAGCAATACCGCATCCATGTTGATTCCGGCCCTGGTGGAAGCAACATTCACGGAAGCGCATACCCGCTCAGTTGAAGCCAAAACTTCCGGGATAGTGTTTATTAAAAACCTATCCCCTTTGGTAAAGCCTTTTTGGACCAAAGCCGAATAGCCCCCGATAAAATTCACGCCTACTTCTCCCGCCACCCTATCCAATGTCTGCGCCACCTCTATGTATTCTCTTTCTGATAAACTCTCCGCCACCGCGGCAATTGGGGTGACAGCTAAACGTTTATTGACGATAGGGATCCCATACTTCTTGGCAATTTGCTCACAAGTGGGTACAAGTTCTTGAGCATAACACTTAATTTTTTTCCGGATCTTTTGGCAAAGGTCGTCTGCATTGGCACTAACACAATCGCGCAGACTAATACCCAAAGTTACTGTCCGCACATCGAGATTTTCATTTTTGAGCATCTCCAGAGTACGAATAATCTCTTCGGAACTAAACATTTTTCTCCTTTCGCCCTATACCCTATTAATAGCTTGAAAAATGTTCTTATGCTGCAAATCTACGATAACCCCCATTTCTTCTCCTCGCCGCCGCAATTTCTCTTGAATCATCCTATAGTCCAGGTTTTGGGGAATATCCACTTCGTAAAATTGAATATATTCCACCTTCTCTCCAATCTGGGCAGTTTGGGCATCTAAGTTGGTTATATTTATGCCATGCTCGGCCAGGACTTCTGTTATTCCATAAACTAACCCGGGTTTGTCCTCGCCTCTTACGGTGAGCACAAATGGTTCTGTTTCGGCACTGGCAAATGGGGTTAATTCAGTTTTTCTTACTACGCGCAAATTAATGTTCAAATCTAAATCTGCGGCCAAATTTTGTAAATCCTCCTTTAGCCCTGAGATCATCTCTTTCTGCAGAGGAGTGGCAATTAAGATCATAGCAAATTGGCCTTTAATTGCCGTCTGAGTTAATTCCCCAATATTGCAATTATTTAAATAAAGAACCCGCGAGACATTAGCCACTATCCCCGGTCGATCTCGGCCAATTACCGAGATCACTATCCCTTCTTCCATTTTTACCCTCTTTTTTCTGGAAAATTAATTTTTCTTAATATAATCTATTTTTAGCTTTTTTGCATCTATAGGAACTGACTTTTAAAAATTTTCACTACTAAAACGCTGACCTTTGAGTAAGTAGCGTTTAGAGATGTAGGGCAAAGGCTTATCCCTTCCCAGAATGGGCAGGCCTCGCGCGGTTTGTTGCCCCGCGTGTGTTTAATTTATAACATCTACTATATATCAGCGGGGAGCATGATGAAAAGCAAATTAGCATTTTTAATTTTTCTTATTTTTATTTTTTCTCAAATTTCATTAGCCCATGCGTTTTCTCTCTTTTTTACTCAAAACCAGAGCCCATTGATTCAAATTTACGGTCTTCCTTCTGGGGGTTCTGCTTCGCTTCTGCCTCCTGGAAAAGGAGATCTTCGCTTAACTCTGGACTATGCCAGCAACTATGTGGTTGACACCAATAATCGAGAAACTTTGATCCTCGATGGCGAAAGCGCTCGTTTCACCATGGGTGGGAAATATGGCCTCCCCGAAGGATTAGAAGTAGGCTTGGAAATCCCCATGATCTTTTGGGGAGGGGGATTCCTGGATGACTTTATCATTAGTTATCACTCTACTTTCGGCTTCCCGCAAGGAGGACGCGATCAGGCTCCGCGCCATCGTCTGCTAATTTACTACCAAAAAGACGGCCAAGAGCTACTAAAAAAGCAAGGGGCCAGTTCCGGAATAGGGGACATTAAATTATCCGGCGGCTGGCAAATATATGAATGGAAAGAAAAAGCAGCTCTGTCTTTAAACACTTGTCTCAAATTACCTACAGGAAATAGCGCCGATTTGCACGGCAGTGGAAGTGTTGATTTTTCCGTATGGATCAACGGCCGTCGAGATTTTTGGTCAGCATACGGAAAAGTATCTTTATTAGGAGCTGGGGGGGTAATGTTCTTAAGCTCTGGAAATGTTCTGCCAGAACAACAGGAACATTTCGTTTGGTTTGGCAGTGCCGGCATAGGCTGGCAACCTTGGCCTCGCTTATCTTTTAAGATCCAAATCAACGGACACTCTTCTTTTTATAAAGAAAGCGATCTCCGGGAGTTAAACGCAGTTTCGGCCCAAATAGTTTTGGGCGGGACGATTGCCTTAAGCAAGCAAGCCTTTCTCGATATGGGGATTGTGGAAGATCTCGTCGTAAAAACTTCGCCCGATGTAGTTTTTCATTTGTCCGGGCGTTATATATTTTAATCCCGATTAATTTAGCTAAATCCCTAAATAATCGCCCCTAACCACACTTTAAAAAAGAGGGGCTTCTATTTTCAAAACAATTTGCCCTCCCTCGGGCCCATGAAAAAACCAGGAGCTCATTTTAATGAGCCGCTCTCCCTCCCCTCTGAAGTAGGTACGAATTTTAAAAATGATCGCCGGTCCAACATATCCTGCTCTTGACATTTGTGCTATTTTTTTTAAAAATGTAATAAATACTCTTTGCGAAAATTCTTTAAAAAGTTACATGAACTCTAGGGATGAAGGGCGGACATTTTTATTCTCGGCGGCGAAAAGGAATGAAGAAGCTTATCTAATCAAAGCTTACCAGGCCACTTTCCGCAAGAAGATTCTTTTTTTGGCAATTTTAACGCTCATATTAATAGCTCTTTCGCTTTATGCCCTGGCCGTGGGCTCATACAATCTCTCTATTCCCAATATTTGGCAAGCAGTAATTCGCCAAAGCAGCGCCCCGGCCCAAACGGTTATTTGGAACATCCGTCTTCCCCGCATAATAGCGGCGCTCATTTCGGGGTGGGGTTTAGCTATTTCGGGCTTAGTTTTGCAATCCCTCCTAAGAAACCCTTTAGCTTCACCCTCCACTTTAGGCATTAGTCAAGGAGCAGCTTTTGGGGCCGCCTTAGCTATAGTTGTCTTCGGCGCGGGAGGCATGACCGGCGGAGCCCTGCGCATGCAGGGAGCTAGTCCTTTGCATATTTACAACCTTTATTTAATCACTTTTTTTGCTTTCTTAGGCTCTCTTAGTGCTACATTAATAATCCTGGGCTTAGCCCGTTTACGCAAGCTCACTCCCGAAGCCATCATCTTAGCTGGCGTTGCCTTATCCTCCCTTTTCGTTTCTGGCACTATCCTTATCCAATATTTTGCCTCAGAGATGGAAATTGCGGCCGTGGTTTTCTGGACCTTCGGCGATGTCGCCCGATCCACCTGGAAAGAAATTGCTCTGCTCACGGGAGCGGCTATCTTAATTACTCTTTATTTCAGCTTTAACTGCTGGAATATGAATGCTCTTCTGGCGGGAGAAGATACGGCGAAAGGGTTAGGAGTGGAGGTGGAAAAATTCCGTCTTTTCAGCCTAATCCTGGCTACCGTAATTGCTGCTTTGGTAACCTGTTTCCATGGAGTCATCGCCTTTTTAGGCCTCTTAGCCCCCCACATTGCCCGCAGATTAGTGGGTTCTGATCATCGTTTACTTCTCCCCCACTCTTGCCTTATGGGAGCTATACTCTTACTTTTAGCCGATACTTTGGGCCGTTATCTAATTGGTTCGGGAACTCTGCCCGTGGGTGTTCTAACCTCTTTCATGGGCGCCCCGCTTTTTCTTTATCTCCTATTGCGAGGATACAGAAGATGACCATTTCCGTTGAAGGATTGAAATTTAATTATGCCCACCACCCCGTTCTCCACGGGGTGAGTTTCCACTTAAAGAAAAGCCAAATGTTAGCGGTCTTAGGAATTAATGGGGCTGGCAAAACTACTCTGCTTAAATGTTTAAACAAAATCCTCACCCCGCAAAAAGGAAGTATTCTGGTAAATGGCCGAGATGTCCAGCAAATGTCCAGAAACGAAGTAGCTAAAATTTTAGGATATGTCCCGCAGCGCTTTGCTGAAGAATCCCTTACTGTTTTTGATGCTGTTCTTTTAGGCCGAAAACCTTATATCCGCTGGGCCGCGACGGATCGAGATTATCAAGTAGTAGAAAAGGTATTAAAGTTAATGCACTTGGAAGAACTGGCTTTACGCCCCCTTAGTGAATTAAGCGGCGGCGAAGCCCAAAAAGTAGTCATCGCTCGGGCTTTGGCTCAAGAACCACAGCTTCTTCTTTTGGATGAACCAGTGAGCAATTTGGACCTTAAAAATCAAATAGAGGTTATGGAGCTCATCCAGCAAGTAATCAAAACCCAAAAGATCTCCGCTATAATGGCTATTCATGATTTAAATTTGGCTTTGCGTTATGCTGACCTTTTTCTGCTTCTGAAAGATGGGAAAGTTCATACCTTTACCGGCCCCGAAGCTATAACACCCCAAGTAATTTATGAGGTCTACGGTGTAAGGGTCACCTTACAAAAATTTAACGGCTACCCCGTGGTCATTGTCCTCGATAAAGTGGCCGAATAAAGAAAGGAAAGAAATTTGAGAAGAATTGCCCTTTTTATATTTATCTTGGCCTGGCCGACCTTATTTTCTTTCTGCCCTGGGGAGGCCAAAGAAAAAATTATTATCACCGATTTAGAAAAACGGCGGGTAGAAGTTCCTTCAAACCCGGAACGGATTATTTGCCTCGGTCCTGGATCTTTAAGATTAATTTGTTATTTGGGCCAAACAAACAAGGTCGCCGGGGTGGAGGCTTTTGAAAAAACCAGAGCTGTGGGCCGAACTTATCTTTACGCCTATCCTGAGTTAGCTAAACTTCCTCCCATAGGCCCTGGTGGTCCGGCCGGCATCAATAAGGAACCAGATTTAGAAGCCGTGTTGAGAGTTAATCCCCAATTAATTTTTGCGGCGATTATGGAGACGGGTGTGGCTGAAGGCTTACAAAGAAAATTAGGCATTCCCGTAGTTATTCTCTCTTATGGCGGGTTTGCGACCTTTGACGAAATCGTTTTCGATTCCCTCCGCTTGGCCGGAAAAATCTTGCAAGCTGAAAGAAGAGCAGAAGAGCTTATTGTCTACATCCAAAAAAATCGTCAAGAACTACTAAAGGAGACAAAAGGGGCAGCAGAGGAGAGTAAGCCCCGGGTATATATTGGCGGGATCGGATATCGAGGTACTCAGGGAATTGAAAGTACTGAGGCCAGTTACTTTCCTCTCGATTGGGTGCGGGCCAACAATTTAGCGAAAGAAGGTGGCAAGAAAGGTCACCTTTTTGTAGAAAAAGAAAAGATTCTCGCCTGGAATCCCGATTTAATTTTTATCGACGGAGGTGGGTGGCGCAATATTCACCAGGATTTTCAGAAGAAGCCCGAGTTTTATCGGCAGCTGAAAGCTTTTCAAAACCAGAATATATTCCTTTTATTTCCCTACAACTGGTATGTCACCAACATCGACACGGCTATTGTGGACGCTTTCGCCGCCGCCAAAATTCTCTATCCCCCAAAATTTCCTAACCTCGATCCTCGCAAGAAGGCCGACGAAATTTACTCTTTCTTTTTGAACAAACCTGTTTATGCCCAAATGGCCAACGAATTTGGTCATCTGGGCGCACAAATCAATTGGAAATAAAAGCATTGGGAGCATTTTAATGAGCAATTATGGGCCTGAAGATCATTTCTATTTATTAGCCCAAAGAGTGGCGCAGGAGGCTGTTAAAAAATTGGGGCCAGGATCTAATGGCCATCTTCTTACTTTAACAAATGCGGGCATAGTAAAATTTGGTGAGCATGACAGCTCTTCAGCCATAGAAGCCCTAAAACAAACTACCCCTGGTTCCCTGGAAAGGAAAAATTTAATAATAATCAACGCGGTTATGGATGAACCTCTCTACTTTTTTTTCTTCAACAAGAACAACGAGGAGAGCTTCTTTGCCCAAACCGATGCCCAGCGATTTGTGGCTATGCCGGTAGGCGAAATCTTATCTCGAGATTTATCTCATTTATTTCGCCACCTCATCTTCAGAAATATAAGCCTCGGCCGAATTATCTCCGAAGCCGCAGAAATGGAATCGATTTTTGCCCAGCAGCCTTATGGAAAGAAATGGGCTTCTCTAATAAGCTTTGCCCATTTTTGGGCCAAAGATCCGCCCTCCACATTAATCCGCATCGCCCAATTTCATGACCATATTTGTCCGGGAGTCTTAAGTGGCTATTATATAGCTCGTTTTTTAATGGCTAAATTTCCCCGGCGCGAAAAAGAAAGATACTTCTTCCTCTCTACTCCTCCCTATTGTAAGGATGATGCCCTCCAAATCATCTTCAACCAAACAGTAGGGAAAAAAGGAATGGCTGCCCTGGTGTTGGCGGAGGAAGATCGCGCGCTTTTGCTTCCTGAAGCTAGAGAGGCTGCCGGGATTTTCTTTCGCTACGATCCGCAAACCAATCGCGGGCAGGGAGCCGTTTTAGGGTTTGCCTGGAGCAAGCTGCTGCAGGATTGTAAAATAAGTGACCAAAAAGTTTCTTTCTTAAATTCCTTGAAGCAGATTCTCTTTATGATTGACCAGCGGGATGACTATGCCCGCTATGTGTATTTTATAAAAATATTCGATCTTCCTCCCGGAGAGAGTCCGTATAATTATGCCCGCGTGGGCGTAAATCCCTGGCCAAAATTGGGCTTATGGAACAAAAAAGATTAAAGAAATTTTAAGCTCGGCCGCGGGCTTTTTTCACTTCCTCTAAGAATCTGCGAGCGTTTTCCACAATGACTGAATACTTCTTTTCGGCCACGGCTTTTTTATCCACCAATTCGCCGCCTACCGCAATGGCCGCTGCACCAGCCTTAATGAATTCGCCGGCATTCTGCAGATTTACTCCTCCCGTAGGCACGAGGGGAATGTGGGGTAAAGGTCCCTGGAGCGCTTTGATATACGCTGGCCCCCCTACTTGGGCGATGGGGAAGACTTTTACTAAATCTGCGCCAGCCTCCCAGGCCGTAAGAATCTCGGTGGGAGTCAAAGCTCCGGGAATTACTACGGCGCTATACCGGTTGGACACCTTGATTACGTCCAGGTTTAATGAAGGGCTCACTAAGAACTGAGCGCCATTGATTAAGGCAGCCCGCGCCGTTTCCGGATCAAGTACCGTGCCTGCTCCTAATAATACTTCTTTGCCAAATTTCTGACTTACTTCCTTGATCACGTCCATTGCTCCCGGAACAGTCATCGTCACCTCTAAGACCGAAACCCCACCTTCCTTAATGGCCTTGGCTACTTCCCAAGCTTCTTGAGCTGAGGAAACTCTGATTACGGGAACCACTCCTTCTTCCAGAATTTTAGCTAAGGTTTCTTTCATAGCTTCCTTCCTTTCTCTTTTTGATTAAAATATAAAAATTATTTGCGCAAGTACTTATTAATGACAGCATCAAAGTTTTCTTCTTTCCTTAGAAACACGGTCCTGGCGATTCTCCTCTTCTTCCCAGCCAGACTGCGTCGTTATTAATAAACAGCTAACTTTCGTGAAGGGAGTAGGGGCAGGCCAGAGGCAGGCCGGAGGCAGGCCAGAGGCAGGCATGAATGAAAATGCCTACCTCTGCCCCTTCCTCTTCATTTCGGCACAGTCGCAGCGAAGAAGAGCGAGGTGCGGGAGGAATCGCTACCAAGAGTTATCTCGATATTCTCAAACCCGCTCCTTTGATCTGCGCCTCTACCTCTTCTAAGGTGGACCAGTTAAAGTCGCCAGGCATGGTGTGTTTCAAGGCAGCTAAAGCATTCCCGTATTTCACTCCCTTCTCAGCATCACCAGTTAAATAGCCATAAATAAACCCAGCCGTAAAGGAATCGCCGGCGCCGACGCGGTCCACAATTTCCACCATGTAGGTGCGATCCGTATAAATTTTTCCGTCAGCATAAGCAATAGCCGTCCAGTTATTCTTCCACACTGAAATATCTTCCCGGAGAGTAATCGCCACGGCCTTAAAACCAAAAGTTCTCGCCAAAGTCTCGGCCACCTTTTGGTAGTTTTCCTCCCTGATACCGAAAACTACACCTGTATCTTCTTCGGTAGTGGTCAATATATCCACCAATTTCATCAAAGGCTCCTGACAGCTGCGCGCTTGGGCTGGAGTCCACAATTTCTTGCGATAATTAAGGTCATAACTTACTAAGCAACCAACTTCCTTAGCAGTCTTCATGGCCAAGGCTGTTGTCTCAGCGGCCGAGGGACTAAGCGCCGGGGTGATGCCACTTACGTGAAATAATTTAGCCTTACTTAAAATCTTTTTCCAGTCCACTTCGTCAGGTTTGATGAGACTGATAGCCGAATTTCCGCGATCATAAAGGACCGAGCTGGCCCGGGGGGCGGCTCCATATTCCACAAAATACAGTCCTTGTCTGCCTTGGTCGCTGAAAATAACGTGAGCCACATCTACTCCCAATTCGCGGGCCCGGTTCCTGACCATCCTTCCCAAAGGATTATTGGGCAGTTTGGAAATCCAAGCCGCATGCAAGCCTAAACGGGAAACTCCTACCGCGACATTTAATTCACTGCCGCCGATCTCCACATCCAATGAATGGGTCTGCTCCAGCCTGCCAAAATGAGGAGGAGACAGACGCAACATAGCTTCGCCAAAAGTTACCACATCGTAAGTCATCGGCCACCTCTCTTTATTTTATTATTAAAGTCTTTAGCGACTTTTGGTCTGCTCAGAGATCTACACCATCGATCTCTGCTCCGCATTTATAACATTTATTATCTTTTATCTGATATTTAAGAATCTGAAATCCAAAACGATCAATTAAAAGACTGCCACATTGATAGCAAAACGTATCTTCCCCCACATCGCCCGGAACATTACCAGTATAAACATAACGCAAGCCCGTTTCCAAGCCTATTTCTCTGGCTCTTTCTAAGGAACGGACCGGTGTCGGTGGACGGTCCAGCAGGCGGTACA
>Ga0272448_1000578_pt1 | contig 56328 bp, 43 predicted proteins | sample YNPCB0191_FD_202220 | JGI IMG/M metagenome (GOLD analysis project Ga0272448, IMG submission 202220) | Hot spring sediment microbial communities from Yellowstone National Park, WY, United States - YNP-CB-019-1 | ecosystem: Environmental > Aquatic > Thermal springs > Hot (42-90C) > Sediment... | reverse complement strand
CCTGGCCCCCCTTCTCTCCCCGCAGCGGGGAGAGAAGGGGGGAAGAGAGTGGGGTTTGGGGGCGGCGGCGAAGCCGCCGCCCCCAAACCCCCTCCTTTTTCCCCCTCCCCGCGCCGCGCAGCGGCAGCGGGGAGGGGGCCAGGGGGAGGGGCGAGCCCCGAGGGTCAGGTGGCCAATATGCCGGTTTATGTCCGGGTTAATTTTTTAAAGTTCATAAGCCTGGGCTATGACAGGCTAAAGCCTATGCTACAACAGGCTGAAGCCTGGCTACGACAGGCTAAAGCCCGTGCTACAGGCATCCGGCGACGGTGAGGCCCGCTTCCTCGTCGGCGAAGAGGTCGGTACTCAGGTAGCGCTCGCCGGTATCGGGCAGGACCGCGACAATCATCCTCCCGGCGTTCTCCGGACGGGCCGCCACCTGCAGGGCCGCCCAGGCCACCGCCCCCGAGGAAATCCCCACCAGGATGCCCTCCTGCCGGGCCAGTTGCCGGGCCGTCCGGATGGCATCGTCGTCCGTCACCTGGATGATTTCGTCCACCAGGTCCAGCCGCAGGACGTCGGGGACAAAGCCCGCGCCGATGCCCTGGATTTTGTGCCGGCCCGGTTGCCCGCCGGAGAGGACGGGGGAGGCGGCCGGCTCCACCGCCACCGCCCGCAGGGACGGCTTGAGGGGCTTCAGCGCTTCCGCCACACCGGTGATGGTCCCGCCCGTCCCGACGCCCGCCACCACGATGTCCACCGCGCCGTCGGTATCCCGCCAGATCTCTATCGCGGTGGTCCGCCGGTGGATGTCGGGGTTGGCCGGGTTGCCGAACTGGTTGAGGAGCAGGTAGCGGGGGTCCTGGGCGGCCAGTTCCTCCGCCTTCCGGACCGCGCCGCGCATCCCCTCCGCGCCGGGGGTGAGGATGAGTTCCGCCCCCAGTGCGCGCAGGAGTTTGCGCCGCTCCACGCTCATCGTCTCCGGCATCGTCAGCACCAGCCGGTACCCCCGGGCCGCGCAGACGAAGGCCAGGGCGATGCCCGTGTTGCCGCTGGTGGGCTCTATAAGGATGGTGTCGGGGCCGATTTTCCCCTCCCGCTCCGCCGCCTCAATCATGCTGACGCCGATGCGGTCTTTGACGCTGGCCAGGGGGTTGAAACACTCCAGTTTGACCAGCACCGTTGCCGCCAGTCCAGCGGTCAGGCGGTTCAGACGGACCAGAGGGGTCTCGCCGATGGTTTTGGTGATGTCGCTGTAGATTCTGCCCATTGCCTGCCTCCTGCACTGCCTGCTCGCAGAGGTCCTGCAGGGTCACTCCGTCCAGCACATCCGCGATGGCGGCCGACACCTGTTGCCAGAGGCGTCGGGTCACGCAGCACTCCGCCCGCCGGCATCGGGCCTCGCCGCCGGGGGCGACACAGTGGACCAGGGCAATGGGGCCCTCTGCCGCCCGGACGATGTCGCCCACGGTGATCTGGGCCGGGGGCCGCGCCAGGCGGTACCCCCCGGTGGGGCCTTTCACTCCCTGGACCAGCCCGGCCCGCTCCAGTTTGCGGAACAGTTGGGCGATGTAGGCGGCGGAGATGCCCTGACGGCGGGCAATTTCGGCCCGGGGGACGGCGCTCTCCCCGGCGTGGAGGGCAACGTCCACCATCGCCCGCACCGCGTATCGGCCCTGGGTGGAAAGTCTCATGGTGCTCCTGATTATAGCATAGTTGAGTATTTTTGTCAACAAATGAGTTCGCTGCAAAAACTCATCCCAGAGAACGCGGAGAGCGCAGAGATTTTCTTGAATAATGCTCTGCGTGCCCTGCGGTCTCTGCGATAAAGGGTAACTACCTACCCAAGAACCGTTTCATAAAAACCACGAAGGACACGAAGGCCGCACAAAGGGCACAAAGGACGATATTTTATCCCTTTGTGTCCTTTGTGAGTACTTTGTGTCCTTTGTGGTAGGTAATTACGATAAAGAACCCTTTTTGCAGTGGAGGTAACTATTCAGGCGCTGACTGAAGTCAGCCCCTTGACATTTTCCAGGAAGCGATTATAATTGTGAGCGATTTTGATTGATTGAGATTGCTTATGAAGGATACCAACGGGCTCTCCAGTTACGAGCGACGACAGCAACTGCTCCGCTGGATTGAACGGAACGGCCGTATCTCCGTCGCGCAGATTTGCGAACACTTCGGCGTCAGCGAGGCCACGGCCCGGCGCGACCTGGAAGCCCTTGCGGAAGAAGGAAACATCCAGCGCGTCCACGGCGGCGCGATTCTGATCCGCCAGGCCCCTCCTGAGCCCCCCCTCTTCCAGCGGGAACGGGAGCAGTTCCTGGAAAAGCAACGCATCGGTCAGGCCGCCGCCGCACTGGTGCAGGACGGAGAGACCATTTTTCTGGCATCCGGGACGACCACCCTCGCCGTCGCCTACCACCTGCGCTCCCGTCACAACCTGACCGTGATCACCAACTCCTTACCGGTGATGAATGTGCTGGCCAACGAGCCCGGCATCACCCTGATCGGGATCGGCGGGATGCTGCGCCAGAGCGAACTCTCCTTCATCGGGCACATCGCCGAGCAGGCCATCGCCGAACTGCGCGCCGACAAGGTCTTTATCGGCATCTACGCCCTCAGCCTGGAACAGGGCCTGACCAGCGATTATCTGCCCGAAATCCTCACCGACCGGGCCATCCTCAAGATCGGCCGCGAGGTGATCCTGGTAGCCGACCACACCAAGTTCGGCCGGGTTTCCTCCGCCCTCGTCGCCCCTCTGGCGAGCGTCCACCGCATTGTGACGGACTCCGCCGCCCCGCCCGATATGGTGGAGACGCTCCGCCAGATGGACATTGACGTCATCCTGGCCTGACGGCCCAAAGGTGGGCCCGCATGCCCTTGAAGAACTTCCGCCCCAAATCCCAACTGGTCACCAAAACAACGACGGTAACGAAGCCCCGCTACCCGGTCGTGGACGCCCACAACCATCTCGGTGAGTCCTTTGGCGGCGGGTGGGACCAGAAGCCCCTCCCGGCGTTACTGGACCTGCTGGACGAGGCCGGGGTCGTCCACTACGTGGACCTGGACGGCGGCTGGGGCGAAGAGATTCTGCAGCGTCACTTGGACCATTTCAAAGCCCGCGCCCCGGAGCGATTCTCGGTCTTCGGCGGCGTGGATTGGGACCGATGGCCCGAATTGGGGGACGATTTCCCCGAATACGCCGCCCGACGGCTGGAGGTCCAGAAATCCTGGGGCGCCGAAGGGCTCAAAATCTGGAAGGGGTTCGGCCTGCAGGTCCGCGACCACCGGGGAGAACGGGTCCGGGTGGACGACCCCCGCCTGGACCCCATCTGGCAGGCCGCGGGCGAACTGGGCCTGCCGGTGCTGATTCATGTCGCCGACCCGGTGGCCTTCTTTGAACCCGTAGACGAGACCAACGAGCGCTGGGAGGAACTGCAGGAGAATCCCGATTGGGTTTTCACCAGCCCGCCCTTCCCGCCATTCCTGGAGATTGTCGGCGGCCTGTACAACCTGGTGAAACGCCATCCGGGCACCACCTTCATCGGCGCGCACGTCGGCTGCTACGCGGAAAACCTGGCCTGGGTGGGGAGGATGCTGGACGACTGCCCCAACTACTATGTGGACATCGCCGCCCGCCTGGGGGAACTGGGCCGCCAGCCCTACACCGCCCGCCGCTTTTTCCTGCGCTACCAGGACCGCATCCTCTTCGGCTCCGATTTCGGCCCCGACCTGGAAGCCTACCGCATCTACTACCGCTTTCTGGAAACGGACGACGAGTACTTTAACTACAGCGTGGGCGAGATTCCCCAGCAGGGACGATGGTACATCTACGGGATTTTCCTTCCGGACGAGGCACTGGAAAAGGTGTATTTTAAGAACGCTCAGAGGGTCCTCCGCCTGCCGGACGTACACCACTCCTATCTGGAACGGCGAGGGGATGGATGAAGCCGAACTTCCACACCTATACCGAAATTCTCTCCCAACCGGAGACCTGGGCGGATGCTCTGGAGGTGGTGAAGCGGAATCGCTCCGCGCTGGAGAAACTCCTGGAGCCCCGATACGACCAGGTGCTGTTCATCGGCTGCGGTTCCACCTACTATCTCTCCCTCTCCGCCGCAGTCCTCTTCCAGCAGGCGACCGGCCGGATGGCCCGCGCCGTACCCAGCAGCGAGTTGCTGCTGAACGGGCCCGCCGTGCTGACCGACGGCCCGACGCTCCTGGTGGCCATCTCCCGCTCCGGCTCCACCTCGGAAACGGTCCACGCGGTGGAACAGTTCAAGAACCGGCAGCGCGGGCCTGTGGCGGGGATTACGGTCTATGGGGACAGCCCACTGGCCGATCTGGCCGACCTGGCCCTGGTGGTGGAAAAGGGGCAGGAGCGGAGCGTGGTGCAGACCCGTTCGTTCACCGGCATGTACGTGGCGGCCACGGCCTTCTCCCTTCTGGCGGGCGGGCAGGAGGACAGCATCCGGTCTATGCACCGGCTGCCGGAAATCGGCGCCCGGTTGATGGCGAACCACGAGGCGCTGGCCCGGGACTTCGGGGAGGACCTCCGGTTTGACCGCTATTACTTCCTCGGCTCGGGCGCCCGTTACGGCCTGGCCTGCGAAGCGAGTTTGAAACTCAAGGAGATGTCCCTCTCCCATAGCGAGCCCTTCCACTTCCTGGAGTTTCGCCACGGGCCGATGAGCATGGTCAACGAAAGCACTGTTCTGGTCGGCCTCCTTTCGGGCTCCAACAGCCCCTACGAGCGGGCAGTCCTGGAAGAAATGCAGACCCGAGGAGCAACCGTCCTGGCATTGGCCGAAACGAACGCGGACGTCGCCTTCCACAGCGGCCTCCCCGAGGCCGTTCATGGAGCCCTCTATCTGCCGGTTCTTCAGTTGATGGCATTCTATCGGTCGCTGGAAAAGGGGTTGAACCCCGATTCGCCCCACCACCTGGAAGCGGTGGTTGTGTTGCAGGAGTTACCGGTTTAGCGTCATCCGTGCGAAAAGAAAGGAGGTGATGGCCGGCTCAAGGATGATGCCCGAAGGGTGACCCGTACAAGCAACCCCATTATCAGAAACTCAGAGGAGGTAGAGATGAAAAAGTATATCGCCCTTACTGTCCTGTTTCTCCTGCTGTTGAGCGCCTGCAAAGCACCCGCCACCCAGGCACCTCCCACTTCCGCGCCGCCCCTTCCCCAACCGACCTCCCAGCCACCTGCGGGCGAAAAGGTCGTGCTGCGCATGTGGGTGCACACCAACGCGGCCTTTATCGCAGGCTACGAAGAGGCTATCGCGGCTTATAAGGCCGAGCACCCCAACGTGGACATCCAGATAGAGAACTTTGACTACGAACTGTACATCCAGACGCTCCAGACCGCGATGCCCGCCCGTCAGGAAGCGGACATCCTGCAAATGTTCGGTACCTGGATCTCGCAGTACTACGAGCGCCTGGCGCCCGTGCCGCCCGAGGTGATGACCGTGGAGGAGGCACAGAAAACTTTCTACGCTGCGCCGATTGGTGGCTACATCGTCAACGGTGTCCTGTACGGCCTCCCCCAGGAGTTCAACATGGAATACGGCGGCGTGCTGGTCAACAAGACCAAGTATCAGGCCGCGGGCCTGGCCTATCCGCCCAACTGGAAGACAATGGACGACGTCCTGGCGGACGCGAAAGCCCTGACCCAGCGCGACGCGTCCGGCATGATGTCCGTCGCGGGCTTCCACTTCACCTCCGCCGACCCCACGGTCTTCTCGTTCCTGGCGGGCATCAAGCAGCGCGGCGGGGACTTCTGGAACGCCGACCATACCGGCTTCACCTTCAATACCCCCCAGGCGAAGGCTCAACTCCAGTGGATGGTGGACGCGGTGAAGGCAGGTGTGGTGGACCCGGTGGTCTTCAACGACGCGACCAACTTCGTCATTGATGCCTTCTTCCAGAGTCGGGTGGGGATTGGCTACATCGGCACCTGGGCAATTGCCCTGGGGAAAACCAACTACCCGGACTTCGCGGACGAGTGGGATTACTTCTACCTGCCGTCCTTCCAGGGCGACCCGGTCTTCGTGGCAGATTCCGGCTGGGGTCTGACCGTCTCGCCCAACAGCCCCCACCAGGATATTGCCTGGGATTTCGTCCGTTTTGTCACCACCAACCCCGCCGTTGCCACAAAGTGGAATATCGCCAGCGGCACGATTCCGGCGATGCCGGTGGTGGCGGAGTCGCCGGAGATTGCCCAGGCCATGCCCTGGATTCCCAGAGCCCTTCAGATTCTGCCCTACGGCCAGTACCTGGGCAATATGCCCGACCGGGACCGGACGCTCTACGAAATCCTCTACCCCCACATCCTGAACGTCCTGCAGGGCGTGGAGGAGGTTGACGCAGCGCTGGAAGCGATTGAAACGGAGGCCAACTCCACCTTCCAGTAATCCGTCTCGCTACGGGTGAGAGTGCAGGACCCGGGTCCTGCACTCCCACTCCCAAAAGAAAAACGCTATAGGGCAAAATCCACACCTGATGCGCTCAAGCGGCTTTTGGCCCCCCCACCCCCTTTTATCCCCCTCTCCCCACCGCTTCGCGGCGGGGGAGAGGGGGATAAAAAGGGATTTTGCGGTGGGCGGCTTTGCCGCCCACCGCAAAATCCCCCTCCCTCATTCCCCTCCCCTCTCCCGCTGTGCGGGAGAGGGGAGGGATCAGGGGAAGGGTGAGGGCGCAGCCCCATACGGCAAGCAAGGCGCGGATTTTGCCTTGGAGCGTAATGACCTACCCGCTGTCATTGCGAGGCGGCAATAGCCGCCGAAGCAATCTCCCCACAAGCCTGGAGATTGCTTCGCCGTCTTCGGGGAGAGCGACGATGAACACCAGGCATCAGAAACCCGACAAACGTCCGAAGGGCGGACTGGCGATTGCCAAAGGTCGGTTCGTGGCGAGCATCCTTGTGCCCCTGTTGCTCTATCAATCGGTGGGCATTTTTGTCCTGGCCTGGGCCTTCGCCCTGATGTTCTTTGACTACAGCCCCGGCAGGCTGGGGGGCCCTATCCTGGGGCTGGGCGGCAGCAATCCGTTCGTCGGATTGAGACACTTTGTGGAAATGTTCACGGGCACCAGCGCCCCTGCCACCCTCTTCCGCACCAGCCTGAAAAACACGCTGATTTTCGCCTTCCTGGTCCTGCCGCTGAACCTGCTCATCACCCTGCCGCTGGCCTACCTGTTAGAAGCCATTGGAGAGCGCCTCAAGGTCATCTACCGCACGATTTACTTTTTGCCCGTGCTGACCTCCTCGGTCGGCGTGGCCCTGATCTGGATGAGCATGTACGATCCCCAGGCCGGGTGGATCAACGCGATTCTGCGCGCCGTCGGCCTTCGGCCCGTCGCCTGGCTCTCGGACCCCCGCGCGGGGTTCCTGGGAGTGCCGGTGGCCATGTGGGCCGTCGTCATCGCGTACCTGTGGCAGGACTACGGCTACAACATGGTCATCTTCATCGCCGCGCTGCAGAACGTCCCCCACGAACTCCGGGAGGCGGCCCTCATAGACGGCGCGACCCCCTTCCAGGCGTTCCTGCGGGTCGTCCTTCCCCTGATCCAGCCCACCTTTCTCTTCGTCTGCGTGATGACCATGCTCTCCTCCTTCCAGGTCTTTGACATCATCCAGGTGATGACCAACGGCGGCCCCGGCTACAAAACCCAGGTACTGATGCTGGACATTTACAGAAACGCCTTCCGGTACCAGAATATGGGTTGGGCCGCGGCCGAGTCCTTCATCCTGGTCCTGCTCGTGATGGGGATCACCCTGATCCAGATGCGAATCCTGCGCACCCGGTGGGAGTATTGAGATGACCACACAGGCGATTCCACAAACCGGTTCTGCTCCACGGAAGGGTTATCGGCGGGGCGGAAAGTTGGCCGGACGCTCCCTGGCATATCTGATCCTGACGATTGGCCTGCCCCTCACCCTGCTGCCCTTCCTGATGATGATCCTGACCTCATTCAAGACCAACACGGAGGCCCTCCGGGTTCCTCCCACCTTCTGGCCGCAGCACTTCACGGTGGAAAACTACCTGAAAATTCTGAACAACCCCAAACTGCCCCTGCTGCGGTTCTACGCGAACAGCACCTTCGTCGCCGCGTTCAACGTGACCACCACGCTGTTCACCAGCGCCCTGGTGGGCTATCTCCTGGCAAAGTTTGAGTTCCCGCTCAAACGCATCCTGTTTGGCTGGTACCTGCTTTCTATGATGATCCCCTTCCAGATTACGATGATCCCCAGTTACCTGATCCTGGCCAAACTGGGGCTGATCAACTCGCTGTGGGGGCTGGTCATTTTCAGCGCGGTGGACGCGTTTGGCATCTTTATGATGCGCCAGTTCTGCGAGACGCTCCCTGGCGAATTGCTGGACGCGGGTCGGATTGACGGGGCCTCGGAGTGGCAGATTTTCTTCCGCATCGTCCTGCCCCAGTTGAAGCCAGCGCTGGCCACCCTCGGCATCCTGGTCTTTATGAACAACTGGAACGCCTACCTGTGGCCGATGATCGTGCTGCAGAAAGTAGAAGTCCGCACCCTGCCCGTGATCCTGACGTGGTTCAACTCCACCTACACCGGCCAGCCCGCGCTGATTATGGCCGCGACGGTGCTCATCGTCACCCCAATCCTGCTGGTCTTCGTCAACTTCCAGCGCTGGATTGTGCAAGGCTTCACCTTTTCCGGCTTCAAATAGGAGGGAGCATGCGACGCTGGACCCTCTGGCTGACCCTGTTGGTGGTCCTCTGCGGGTTGGGCAGCGCCTGCCGGGCACGCCCGCCCGCGGGCCCGGACTGGCACGCGGTGCACGATTTCCTCTACCAACTCCAGCACGTAGACCCGGAGCGCATCGGCCGGACGGCCTTTGATCTGGTGGTGGTGCCCATTTCCATCGCGGGCAACTCGCCGGACGTCGTTTCGGCCCTGAAGAACTCCCCCGGTGGCCCCAAAATCGTGCTCTGCTACATGAGCATCGGGCAGACTGAGAACTACCGCTGGTACTGGAACCCCGATTGGACCCGAAATCCGCCGCCCTGGCTGGATGCTCCGGACGGGACCTGGGCAGGGGACTACTGGGTGCATTACTGGGACCCCGAATGGCAGCGCATCATCTACGGGACCCCCGATTCGTATCTGGACCGGATTCTGGCCCTCAACTTTGACGGGGTTTACCTGGACCGGGTGGACGCCTACCAGTACTACCAGGAGCAGGGCCGCGCCACGGCGGCGCGGGAAATGGTGGACTTCATCCTGGACTTCACCCGGTACGCCCGTCAGAAACGCCCGGGCTTCGGTGTCTTCCCGCAGAACGCCGAGGAACTGGGCCCGATGTTCCCCGACTACCTGGAAGCGATGACCGGTATCGGCGTGGAGGACCTCTACTACGGCTACCCGCGCGACCACGAACCCAGCCCGCCCGAATGGACAGCCCAGCGCGAGGCGATTCTGGACCAGTGGGTAGCCGCAGGCAAACTGGTCCTGACCATTGACTACACCGCCCGCCCCGAGCAGATTGCCGATGCCTACTGCCGCGCGCGGGCTCGCGGCTACATCCCCTATGTCACCGACCGCTCTCTGGGCCGCCTGCGCATCAACCCCGGATTTGAGCCGGAGAAAGACCCCAGCCAGTGGCCCTGTCCCTGAGGAGGATGCAATGACAAAGATTGCCTTTATCGGCGCCGGAAGTCTGGAATTCACCTGGAGTCTGGCACGCGATATCCTCACGTTCCCTCTCCTGCAGGATGCGACCCTCGCGCTGATGGACATCAACGCCGAACGGCTGGAGTGGGCCAGGAGGGGGGTGGAAAAACTCATCGCGGCCGGAGGATACCCCGCCCGGGTTGAGGCCACGCTGGACCGGGCCGAGGCCCTGAAGGGCGCGGATGTCGTCCTGACCACGATCCTGGCGGGCTCCACCGAGGTCTGGCGACACGACATTGAAATCCCGATGAAATACGGGGTGAACCTCAACGTGGGGGATACGCGCGGGCCTGCGGGCATCTTCCGTTTCCTGCGCACGATCAACCCGATGATGGAAATTGTGCGCGATATGGAACGGTACTGCCCGGATGCCGTCCTGCTCAACTACACCAACCCGATGGCAATGCTGGTCTCGGCCATTCAGAAACAGAGTTTCATTACCGTCACGGGCCTGTGCCACTCCGTCCAGGGAACCGCGATGATGCTGGCCGATTGGATTGGCGCGCCGTACGAAGAGGTGGATTACCTCTGCGCGGGGATCAACCATATGGCCTGGTTCCTGAAATTTCAGTGGAATGGGAAAGACGCCTACCCCCTCATCTACCAGGCCGTCACGGAGCGCCCCGAAATCTACAACGCCGAGCCCGTGCGCAACGAGATGTTCCTGGCCCTGGGGTACTACCCCACCGAGTCCAGCGGCCACAACTCGGAGTACAACTGGTGGTTCCGCAAACGCCCTGACCTGATTGAGAAGTACTGCACCCACGGCACGAACTGGAACCCCGGCGAATATGCCTACATCCTGAAGGAATATCAGCGCCGGGAGGCGACCTGGAAACAGGAAGTGCAGGAGCGCCTGGAACGTCCTCTGACAGCGGAGGACCTGCAGCGCGGGCACGAGTACGCCGCTTACATCATCAACGCCCTGATGGGCGGCGAACCGTTCCGGTTCAACGGGAATGTGCGGAACACATGCCTCATCACCAATCTGCCCCAGGATGCCTGTGTGGAGGTGCCCGTACTGGTGGATCGCGCGGGCTTCCACCCGTTCCACGTAGGTGCGCTTCCTCCGGAGTGTGCCCTGCTGACCCAACTCTCCAGCGGCATTGAGGAGATGGCGGTGCAGGCCTCTATCGCGGGCGACCCGGTGATGGTGTACCGCGCGATCTGCCACGACCCGCTCACCGCCGCCGTCCTTTCCCTGTCCGAAATCCGGCAGATGGTCAACGAACTATTTGCCGTCCACAGGGACTACCTGCCGCAGTTCAAGGTGCACAAGGTGTAGCGTTGGACCGCCGTGACTTTCTCCGGTATTGCGCCCTCGGTTTCGGTATGCTGGTTGGTGGGCCTCTATGGACCGCCTGCCGCCGGAAAGGAGGAGGGATGATAGAAATCACTCCGGGTCCTGACGCTTCTTTCAGCGTGCATCGCAACGGGGAGGTGGTGGCGGAAAGCCGCGTCCTGCTCTGGGTAGAGGGAACCCCTCTGGAAGCGACCTCTGCATCCAGCACTCCAGGGGACCGAAAGGTACAGGTGACCTACTTCTTGGGGAAGGGAGACACCCTGAGATTGAAACTGAGCCTGACCGACCTGGGCGATAACGCCTGGGGTCTGCACTTTCTGCTGGCGAATGCGGGCCAGGACACGCTGACCCTGACGCGCCTGCGCTGGGAGGTGCGCCTTCCGGCGTCGGTCTGGACGGACCCTCTCTGGACGATGCAGGGGGCGGCCGTCGGTTGGGGGCAGGACTTCGCGTTCCCGCTGGGAGTCCGTTTCCGGCGCGATAACTACCTGGGCCACCTGCAGGGCGCCGAAGGGGGCGGCATTCCCGTGGCCTACTGCTGGAACCGGGAGCACGGCCTGGCCATTATGCACCTGGAGACGACGCCGCTGGAATGGTATATGCCGGTCGCGCGCGATGCCCGCGGGGTAGTGATGGCCTTTGAGCGGCGCGCGCCTCTTTCGCTGGGGCCCGGCGAGACCTGGGAGTCGCCCTCTTTCGCCCTCTCCTGGCATCAGGGCAGCGATTTCTTTGCCCCTCTGGCCCGCTACCGGGAGTGGCTGGCCCGGCGGGGCCTGCAGCCAGCGCCTCCAGTGCGGGCCAGTTACGACCCCGCCTGGTGCTCCTGGGGCTACGAGTTTGACGTCCGCCCCCAGGATGTGCTGGATGTGCTCCCGGTGGCCCGCGCGCTGGGCATCCGCTGGTTCACCCTGGACGACCGCTGGTTTGACGCCTACGGCGACTGGAACCCCCGACCCGATACCTTCCCCAACGGTGCGGAAGACATGCGCCGACTCAATAAGGCTATCCACGCTGCAGGGGGCCTCTCCCAGATATGGTGGTATCCTCTCTGCGCTGAGGACGGCCACGGCGCCTGGGAGAGCCACACCTACAGCCTCTCCCAAGTCCTGCGGGAGCACCCCGACTGGGTGGTGCTGGACCAGGAGGGCCGGGTGGCCCGCAACAACCGCCACCTGGCAATGCTCTGCCCGGCCCTGCCAGAGGTGCAGGAGTATACCCTGGGGCTGGTCCGCCGGTTCATAGAGGACTGGGGGTTTGACGGCCACAAACTGGACAACGTCTACACGATGCCAGCGTGCTACAACCCGGCCCACCGCCACGCCCGTCCGGAGGAGTCCATTGAGGCCTTCGCCGAACTCTACCGCCGCATCTTTGACCTGACCCGTCAACTGCGCCCGGAAGGGGTGACCCAGATTTGCCCGTGCGGGACGCCCATTACCTTCAGCCTGCTCCCCGCGACGGACCAGACCGTCACCGCCGACCCCACGTCCAGCGCCCAGGTGCGGCAGCGGATCAAGTTCTACAAGGCGCTGAGGGGGCCGCGCGCGGCGGTCTTCGCCGACCACGTGGAACTCTCCGACGGCGGGACCGACTTCGCCTCCGCCATCGGCACCGGCGGTGTGCCGGGCACCAAGTTCACCTGGAACGTCTCCCCTGAACGCAAGGTAAGCCTCAGGGAGGACTGGGAACTCACCCCCGAAAAGCGGGAGCACTGGCGCTTCTGGCTGAGCCTCTACGAGCGCTATCGACTGGCGGAGGGGGAATACCTGAACCTCTACGACCTGGCCTTTGACGTCCCGGAGGGCCACGTCATCCGGAAGGACGGACGTCTCTACTACGCCTTCTTCGCGCCGGCCTTTGAGGGGGAGGTGGAACTGCGCGGCCTGGAGGCCCGTCCCTACCGCCTGCGCAACTACGAGACCGACCAGCCCGTTGGAGAGGTCCACGGCCCGCTGGCCCGCCTGGCCGTTCGCTTTGAGCATCACCTGCTCCTGGAGGCGGAACCCGTGTGATGTAGGACAACTGCTCGCAGTTGTCCTACAAAGCGGCCAAGTCCGACAGAATTGGGACACACCCGCCAGCGCTACCGCAGCGAGGAGATTCCGATGAAACTCCTATCCATCGGCAAATACCGCTCCCTGCAAGCCTGCGCCTCGCCGCGCGGGACGTTCACCGTTCTCGCCCTGGACCACCGGCAGAACCTGCGCCGAGCCAATCCCCGCTTCCAGGATGACGAAGAACTCTCCCGGTTCAAACTGGACGTGGCCCGCGAACTGGCCCCCTACGCCACCGCGGTCCTTCTGGACCCGGAGTTCTCCGCCGCGCAGGCGGTCGCCACGGGAGCACTGCCCGGAGACCGGGGGCTCGTGGTCGCGCTGGAGGCCACCGGCTACGCAGGCGACGCAACGGCCCGCCGGTCCCGCCTCCTGGACGGCTGGAGCGTGGAGAAGGCCAGGCGCATGGGCGCGCAAATGGCCAAACTGCTGGTCTACTACCACCCCGACTCCCCCACGGCCCCGGAGACCGAGGCCCTGGTCGCTCAGGTCGCCGCCGAATGCCTCCGGTACGACCTGGGGCTGATGCTGGAGCCCCTCTCCTACTCCCTCACGGGCGACAAACTCTCCGCCGGGGAGAAGCGCTACATCGTGGTGGAGACGGCCCGCCGCCTGACGGCCATCCCCGGCGTGGACCTCCTCAAGGCCGAGTTCCCGCTCCCCGCCGACAGCCCCGAAACGGACTGGCCCGCCGCCTGCGCGGAACTTCACGCCGCCACGCAGGTCCCCTGGATTGTCCTCTCCGCCGCCGTCTCCTTTGAGACCTACCTGCGCCAGGTCCTGGCCGCCTGCCAGACCGGGGCCAGCGGCGTCGCGGTGGGCCGCGCCGTCTGGCAGGAGGCCGTGCATCTGGAGGGGACCGCCCGCCTGGATTTCCTGCGGACCGTTGCCCGCCAGCGCCTGGTCCGCCTGGCCTCCCTCACCCACGCCCTGGCCCGCCCCTGGACCGAAGTCTACACGACGGAGGCCCCCCTGGACTGGTACAGAACCTACCCGCTGCCCTGATTTCCCTCATGGGGCTGGGACTTCTACTGGTGGGAAGGCACAATGAACCGTGAGTACGACGTCCTGGTGGCAGGTGAGATCAACCCCGACCTGATCCTTTCCGGCGACGTGGAGCCGGCCTTCGGACAGGTGGAGAAGGTGGTGGACTCGGCCGTGCTCACCGTGGGCTCCTCGTCGGTCATCTTCGCCTGCGGCGCGGCCCGGCTGGGACTGCGGGTGGCCTTCATCGGCAAGTGCGGCGACGACCTGTTCGGGCGTTTTATGCTGGAGGAAATGCAGAAGCGCACCGTAGACACTTCCCCCGTCATTGTGGACCCGCTCCTCTCCACCGGCCTGACGGTCATCCTGAACAAGGGCGATGACCGGGCGATGCTGACCTTTCCCGGTGCCATTGGCGCGCTGCGTGCCGACGAAATCCCCGACGACCTGCTGCGCCGGGCCCGTCATCTGCACGTGGCTTCGTACTTCCTGCAGGACGCCCTGCGCCCCGGCCTGCCCGACCTCTTCCGCCGCGCCCGTGCTCTGGGCCTGACCACCTCTCTGGACACCAACTACGACCCGACGGAGCGCTGGGAGGGCCTGGACCAACTGCTCCCGTTGACGGACGTCTTCCTGCCCAACGCGACGGAGGCCTGCGCCCTGACGGGGGTACCGGATGTGGAAGAGGCCGCTGCCCGGCTGGCCCGCATCGTGCGGGTCGTGGCCGTCAAACTGGGAGCGGAGGGCGCGCTGGGAGTGCAGGGGGAGCAAATGGCGCGCGTGTCCTCGCTCCCTGTCGCCGTGGTGGATACCGTCGGCGCGGGGGATAACTTTGACGCGGGCTTCCTCTACGGCTATCTCCACGGCTGGCCGCTGGAGAGGGCCCTGCGGCTGGGGACGGTGTGCGGTGCCCTCTCCACCCGCGCGGCGGGAGGGGTCGCGGGCCAGCCCAGCCTGGATGAAGTTCTGACCTATCTGGGATGAACTACCTGGACTTCGTCGTCGCCGCGCAGAAGTTCGGCGAGCCGCGTGGGATTGCCTCCGTCTGCTCCGCGCATCCGCTGGTCCTGGAGGCCGCCCTGCGGCACGGCCGGGAGCACAGGAGACCGGTCCTCATTGAGGCCACCTGCAATCAGGTCAACCAGTTCGGTGGCTACACCGGGATGAGGCCGGAGGACTTCGCGCGCCGGGTGGGAGAACTGGCGGCGCGGGTGGGTTTCCCCAGGGAGCACCTGATCCTGGGCGGCGACCACCTGGGCCCCCTCCCCTGGGCCCGGGAACCGGCCGAGGCGGCCATGGCCAAGGCGGCCGACCTGGTCTGGGCCTTCGTCCGGGCCGGATTCACCAAAATCCACCTGGACTGCAGTATGCCTCTGGGAGGCGCGGCTGCGCCGCCCCAGGAGGTCATCGCCCAGCGGATTGCGCGGTTGGCCCAGGTGGCCGAGAAGGCCGCGGGAGGCCGGCGCGATGCCCTGCGCTACGTGATTGGCAGCGAGGTTCCCCCCGCAGGCGGCGCCAGGGCGGAGGAGGGGCCGCCGCCCGTCACGCGCCCGGAGGACGCGGCAGAAGCCATAGAGACCACCCGGCGGGCCTTCCTCGCCCTGGGGCTGGAGGCCGCATGGGAGCGGGTGATTGCCCTGGTAGTCCAACCCGGCGTGGAATTCGGCGACGAAGCCGTCTACGAATACGACCGTATGGCCGCTGCGCCCCTGGCGCGCTTCATTGAGGGTGTGCCGGGGCTGGTCTACGAGGCCCACTCCACCGACTATCAGCCCCTGGAGGCCATGAGGGCCATGGTGGAGGACCATTTCGCCATCCTGAAAGTGGGCCCGGCGCTGACCTTTGCCCTGCGCGAGGCCGTCTTCGCCCTGGCGGACGTAGAGGCCGACCTGGGGCTGGAGCCCCCCTCCGGCATTCGGGAGGCCCTGGAAGCCGCGATGATCGCGAACCCGGCCCACTGGCAGGGGTACTACCGGGGAAGTCCTCAGGACCAAAAGTTGGCCCGCCAGTACAGTTTCAGCGACCGAATCCGCTACTACTGGACCGTGCCCGAAGTCCAGGCGGCCTTTCAGCGTCTGATGCGCAACCTGGGCGACCGTCCGATTCCGCTGGGGCTATTGAGCCAGTACCTGCCGGAGGAGTACCGCAAAGTGCGCCGTGGGGAACTCCGAAACCACCCGCGCGAGTTGCTGTTGGGGAAAGTGACGGGGATCCTGGAAATGTACCGGCGGGCAACGCAGGGGCCCTTCGGATAAGAGGATGCCCGTGCCCTTTCCTGCCCGGTCGTCATCTGACAGGGCTTATCAGCGCTCTCATCCTATTTCGTTCGTAGTCAGGCACGAAGCGCCAGCGGAGTGCCGTCCTGGGCCTGTCGTAGGGTAAAGGCTCGCAATTACCTACGTGCCGACTAAAGTCGCCCGCCATAGGCCTTTGGCCTTCGGTCGGCCTTCGCCGACCTCACCCCACCCCCGGCGGCTGCGCCGCCACCCCCTCCCCTCTCCCGCCCCGGCGGGAGAGGGGAGGAGGTCGGGGGGAGGGGTGAGGGCAGGCCGACACCCCTCGGGCCGAGCCCTCGGGGCGAGGCCCGGCACGAAGTGCCCAGGGAGGACGATTTCCATCGGCTGAATAGTTACCCCCAACCAACGAAAAGAGGCGACCCTTTCGGGTCGCCTCTTTTTTGTCCCCTTCATCCATCTCAATCCATCAGGTCGTCTTCTTCGTCCCCTTCGTCCTCTTCCACATCCTCGTACCCGTATTCCTCATCCTCATCCAGAAGGTCCGTGGTGACCGTCAGGAGGTCTTCGCTCTCCTCTCCAACCATCAACTTCTCCAGTTCCAGTTCCTCCTCCAGCGCGGCCAGTTCCTCCTCCGGGCCCTTCTCCTTCGCGGCCAGGAACGGCTGAGGCGAGGCTGGCAACACCGCCGGTCGCAGCGGGACGCCCTCGTAGGACGGGATGGGGCCATCGGAATCGGGCGAATCGCCCCGATAGCCAGTGCCCGCCGGGATCAACTTCCCGATAATGACGTTCTCCTTCAGGCCGTAGAGCATATCCTTCTGGCCCTCCACCGCCGCTTTCGCCAGCACCCGAATCGTGTGCTGGAAGGACGCGGCAGAGAGGAAACTATCGGTCGCCAGTGCGGCCTTCGTCACGCCCAGGAGAACGGCCCGCGCCTTCGCGGGCTGCTTCCCCTCGGCGATGGCCCGACGGTTGATCTCCTGCAGTGCCAGCCGGTCCACCAGGTCGCCGGGGAGCAGGTCCGTGTCGCCGGGGTCCACCACCTGCATCTTCCCCAGCATCTTGCGGATGATGACCTCAAAGTGTTTGTCGTTGATGTTGACGCCCTGGGAGCGGTAGACCTTCTGCACCTCGGAGAGGATGTACATCTGCGTCGCTTCCCGTCCCAGGACCTGCAGGATGCGGTGGGGGTTCTGGGAGCCCTCAAACAACTGGGTGCCGGCCTTGATGTACTGCCCCTCCGCCACCAGCAGCCGGACGGTGGGCGGAATTTCGTACTCCCGCTCGTCCCGCCGTTCGTAGGTTACCCGGACAAGGCGCCCGTCCCGGTGGACGGTGCCCCGGTGTCGGGCCAGGATCTGGTCGCCCGGCTCTTCCTCCGTCCCCTGCCGGGCAATGGCCTCCCCGGCGTTGATCACATCCCCGTCCCCTACCAGGACCGTCCAGCCTTCGGGGACGGTGTACTCATCGGTGAGCGTCTCGCTTTTGCTGACAATCACCCGTCGGCGGCTGTCCTCGCGGACGATGTGGACGATGCCGTCAATGTCCGAGATTTCGGCCTCGCCCTTGGGGTGCTTGCGGGCCTCAAAGAGTTCCTCCACGCGCGGGAGACCGGTGGTAATGTCGCCGCCAGCGGCGACGCCGCCCGTGTGGAAGGTCCGCAGGGTCAACTGGGTGCCCGGCTCACCGATGGACTGGGCCGCGATAATGCCGACCGCCGTCCCGATGTGGACCAGGGTGCCCCGGCCGAGGTCCCGCCCGTAGCAGAGGGCGCAGATGCCCCGCTGCAGGGCGCAGGTCATCGGCGAACGGACGTACACCTCGTTGATGCCAGCGGCCTCTATGGCGTCTGCGACGTCCTCATCAATCTCCTCATTCCGGTTGACGATGATCTCTCCCGTCTGCGGGTGGACGACGGGCGCCGCGGCGATGCGGCCCACCAGCCGCTCCCTCATCGTCTGCCCGCCCACATCGTCCTGGCGGCGAATCCAGATGCCGCTGCGGGTGCCGCAGTCGCGGGCGTTGATGATGACGTCCTGCACCACATCCACCAGACGGCGGGTCAGGTACCCGGCGTCGGCGGTGCGCAGCGCGGTATCCGCCAGACCCTTGCGGGAGCCGTGGGTGCTGATGAAGTACTCCAGTGTGGTCAGTCCCTCCCGCAGGTTGGAGCGGATGGGCAGCGGGATGATGCGGCCGGACGGGTCGGCCATCAGGCCGCGCATGCCAGCCAACTGGGAGATGGGCCCGAAGCCGCCCTTGGAGGCGCCGGACTGGGCCATAATCGCCACCGGACCCTCGGGGTCCAGCGCGCGGGAGACCGCTTTGGAGACCTCATCGCGGGCCCGGCTCCAGAGGTCAATGGTGCGGGCGTACTGCTCCTCGGCGGTCAGCAGGCCCCGCTGGTACTGCCGCTCCACCTCCGCCACCTGGGCCGTCGCCTCCTCCAGAATGCGGGATTTCTCGGCGGGGATGATCAGGTCGGCGGCGGCAATGGTCACCCCAGAGCGGGTGGCGTAGTGGAAGCCGACGGCTTTGATCCGGTCCACCACCTCCGTCGTCTTCTCCTCGCCGAGGCGGCGGTAGCAGAGGGCCACCAGGTCCTGCAGTTCCCCCTTGTCCAGGGGCTCATTGACAAAACGGAGTTCGTCCGGGAGAATCCGGTTGAAGAGACAGCGGCCCACCGTCGTCTCCACCGGCTGGGGCGGCGGGGGCTGATGGTCGTAGACCTGGCGGACCCGGATGCGGGCGTGGATGTCCACGTAGCCCAGCAGGTAGGCCGTTTCCACCTCGTCCAGGTCGGCGAAGTACTTGCCGTCGCCCCGATGTGGCCCCGTCGTCTCCATCGTCAGGTAGTAGATGCCCAGGCACATGTCTTTGGTCGGACCGACGATGGGCTGGCCGTCGGCGGGCTTGAGGAGGTTGCGGGTTGCCAGCATCAGCCGGCGCGCCTCCTGCACCGCCATGTCGGAAAGCGGGACGTGGACCGCCATCTGGTCGCCGTCAAAGTCGGCGTTGAAGGCCGTGCAGACCAGCGGGTGAATCTGGATCGCCTTCCCCTCCACCAGAACGGGCTCAAAGGCCTGAATGCCCAGCCGGTGCAGGGTGGGAGCGCGGTTGAGGAGCACCGGTCGGTCCTTGATGACCTCCTCCAGAATCTCCCAGACCTCGGGTCGTTGCCGTTCAATGAACCGGCGGGCCGCTTTGACGTTACTGACGTAGTTGTACTCCACCAGTTTGCTGATGACGAAGGGCTTGTAGAGTTCCAGCGCCATCTCTTTCGGGAGACCGCACTGGTGGAGTTTCAGTTGCGGGCCGATGACGATGACGGAACGGCCGGAGTAGTCCACCCGCTTGCCCAGGAGATTGCGGCGGAAGCGGCCCTTCTTCCCCCGGAGCATGTCGCTGAGGGACTTCAGTTGTCGCTGACCCCGGCGGGAGAGCGCCTTGCCCCGCTGACTGTTGTCAATGAGGCTATCCACCGCTTCCTGGAGCATACGCTTCTCGTTGCGGACGATGACGTCGGGGGCGCCCAGTTCTATCAGCCGCTTCAGCCGGTTGTTCCGGTTGATGACGCGCCGGTAAAGGTCGTTGAGGTCGGAGGTGGCAAACCGTCCGCCGTCCAGTTGCACCATCGGGCGCAGGTCCGGCGGGATAACGGGCAGGACGGTGAGAATCATCCACTCGGGGCGGTTGCCGCTCTTGCGCAACGCCTCCACCACCCGCAGGCGGCGGATGGCCTTCTTGCGCCGTTGTTTGGACGGGTCGTTGCGCGCCTCGTTCCACAACTCCTGGGCCATCTTGTCCAGGTCCATCCGGTGGAGAATCTCGTAGAAGGCTTCGGCCCCCATCCCGGCGCGGAAGACCTGTCCCCAGCGGGCCTTCAGTTCCCGCAGGCGGGCCTCGGTGAGGAATTGCAGCGGGGCCAGACCCAGGAGTTCTTCCTGGTCGTCCTCAAAGCGGATTCGCAGATTGTCTATATCGCGGGCCAGTTGTTCCTGAATGTGCGCGATTTCGTCGGCGACCGACTCCTGCCAGTGCTGGAGGTCGGCCCGCAGCGGAGCCAGTTCCTGCTCCTCCTCCGCCCGCAGGCGGCCCTCCAGACGCTCCAGTTCTTCCTGGATGAGCCGGCTCAGCAGGCTCAGGTGCTCCCGTCCAATGGTCTCCCCGGCCTCGGCGATGACGGTGCCCGTCGCTTTGAGGACGACGGGGGTACGGACGGCGGAGCCCTGGCGCTCCTCCAGCCGCTTCCGCAGGGCCTGCGCCTCTTTCATCAGCGCTTCGGTCTCGTTGTTGAGCCGTTCCTCAATCCGGGCGTGAACGGCGGCCAGTTCCCCCTCAATGCGGGCCCGCTCCTGAGCCAGCCGCTCCTGCAGGGCCGTGATGGCGGCGTTGGCCTTCTCCTCCAGTTCCCGCCGATGGTGGTCGTACTCGTCCTTCAGCCGCCGCAGCGCCTTCTGGCGCGCCTCTTCGTCTACAGAAGTGATGACATACTGGGCAAAATACAGAACCCGGTCCAGGTTCCGGCGGGAGACGTCCAGGAGGGTGCCCAGGATGCTGGGGGTCTGACGGGTGTACCAGATGTGGGCGACGGGAGCCGCCAGTTCAATGTGGCCCATGCGCTCCCGGCGGACGGAGGAACGGGTGACTTCAACACCGCACTTATCGCAGATGATGCCGCGATAGCGAATGTTCTTGTACTTACCGCAATAGCACTGCCAGTCCCGTGTGGGCCCGAAGATGGCCTCGCAGAAGAGGCCGTCCTTCTCCGGGCGCAGGCGGCGATAGTTGATGGTCTCGGGCTTGGTCACCTCGCCGTAGGACCAGGAGCGAATCTCTTCGGGCGAGGCCAGGCTGACTCGCAGCGAAACGAAATTCTGAATCTCGGCCGAATCGTCCAGATACTTCATAAACCCCCTCCAATCCCCCTCGCGTTACCAGGGATAAACACAAACAAAGCGCTTGAGCCCCTGTCTCAGCGCTTGATGAAGATGGTCACAAGTTTACCGGTACCTGCTGGAAAGTGGAAGTATTATAAACTCTTTTGAGATTTTGTCAAGTTTGCGCGCTGAAAGATCGTTTTTATGGCGGCGGCTTCGCCGCCGCCATAAAAACTCTAATAAGGTGACAGTCACCTTGAGGGTGACTGTCACCTTCACACCACCAGCGCGTCGGCGATCAGGTCCACCACGCCCTTGATCTCCACGCCCAGGCCGTAGCGCTCGTTCAGGTCGCCCAACTGGGTCTTGCAGTTCTCGCAGGCGGTGACGACCCATTTGGCTCCGGTGCGCTGAATCTGTTCCACTTTGGGCCGTCCGGCTTTCATCCGGACCTCAAACATCTCCGGCTCGGCGATCAGACCGCCGCCCCCGCCGCAGCACCAGTTCAGTTCCCGGTTCGGCGTCAGTTCCCGGAAGTCCGTGGCGACGGCGCGGATGAGCATCCGCGGCTCCTCAAAGATGCCCGCGTTCCGGCCCAGGTTGCAGGGGTCGTGGTAGGTCATCGGCACATCAAAGGCACCCTCCCGGACCCGGATGCGCCCCTCCTGCAGGTACGACGCGACCAGTTGGACCACGCTGACCCGCTGGATGCCCGCGATTTCGTCCCCGAACCAGTGGTCCCAGAAGTTGAGAAGCGTCCGGGTGGCGTGGCCGCACTCGGCGTAGGCGATAACCTGCACGCCCAGACGGCGGGCCTCCTGGACAATCCAGTGGGCGGCCTGCTTCGCCTTCTCCGTGTCGCCGACGAAGAAGGAGTGGTTGGTGGCGGTGAATATGCTCAGTGTCCAGGACTCCTTCGCGGCGTGGAAGATTTTCGCCAGCGGGATAATGGCGTGCTCGCCGACCACCGGCACGTACAGGACACGCGCCGGCTCATCCACCGGAATCCGCAGGTCGGGGACACCCCACTCTTCCCGGATTCGCCCCTCCAGTTCCCGGATCTGGTCCACGTAGAACTCTTTGAGGGCATCTATGATTTCCCCTTTGCTGACCTCGGCGTTGCCGATTTCGGCGACCATATTCATTCCCAACCCCTCCTGCAGGAGGGCGTAGCGAGCCGTGCTGACCAGAAGTCCGGTGTCCAGGTGGAAGGGGCAGATCAGCGTGCAACGCCGGCAGCCGGTACAGTCCCAGAGCGCTTTCCGCAGTTCCTCCACCGTCCGCTCGTCCGGCCGGTGGTTTTCCCGATACCAGTCCAGGAGCGGATTGCCTTTGGATTGAAGCAGTTTCTTGACCAGCAGCGCCCGATAGGCAGGAATGTGAGCCAGGTCGCGGGAATCGGCGTAGAAGTGGCAGGCATCCGCACAAAGGCCACAGCGAATGCAGATGTCCATAAAGTACTGGAGCGGGCGACTAAGGCGCTGGCGCATGACTTCGGTAAAGGTCTCCAGCATGGCACCCTCCTAACTGTAGGCCACCATCTTGGCCAGCGGATAGCCGACCATATGGCTGAATTTGCTGAAGGGGAAGTAGACCATCAGGAGTTGGACGAAGGCGAAATGCCAGATGAAGGCCGGACCAGCGCTCTGAGGAACGGGCTGCCAGTGAAAGGTAGCCAGTCCCAGAAAGAAGCGGGGCAACTCCTGTGCGTCCAGGGTGTGGAGAAGGCGGATATGGAGACCGGTCACCGCGATCCCGATCAGCAACAGAAGGGCCAGATAATCCTGGGGCACCGAGAGGTGCTTGCGGCGGCCCTCCATGCGGTGGGCCAGAGCGTAGAGGAGGAGAGCGCCGAACGTCAGCCCCATCAGAGTGCCAAACGCGGCCCAGATCGCCGAACTTCTCAGCGCGGGGAGATGGAAAAAGACAGGCAGATGGTGTGCCAGCGCCAGGAAAAGGGCACCGTGGAGGGCCAGGCCCGCGGTGATGGGAAGGGCAGAGCCGCTGATTTTGATGGCGTTGAACACCATCTTCAGGGTGACCGTCTCTATCAGCATTTCCATAAAGGCTCCCCAGCGGCGGTGAGGGCGGGGGTACAGGGACAGATGAGCGGCCACAGGCTTTGCCCGCCACCACCGGTAGAGCCGGTACGCCATCCCGCCGACGAAGACGGCGACGGCGATATAGGGGGTGACATAGTAGAACAGAAAGGCCAGGGTTGCCATAGACACCTCCTGGGGCTGTAGGACAACTGCGAGCAGTTGTCCTACTTCACGCGGCGGATGTAGAACTTGAAGACGCCCTCGCCCTTCTCCATGCCCAACAGTTCGTTGCCCGTGCTCTTGCACCAGGCCTGGATGTCGGCCACGGAGCCGGGGTCGGTGGCCAGCACCTCCAGAACGCCGCCCACAGAGACGTTCTTGATCTCCTGGCTGGTCTTGACCACCGGCATGGGGCACTTCAGCCCACGGGCGTCCAGGGTCTTTTCGGGAGTGTATTCTGCCATTTTGTGCCTCCTGTTTTTGAGATTCACCGCAACGATCTACCCCTCTGTGTCATTGCGAGCCGCTGAAGGCGGCGAAGCAATCTCCAAGCCTATTAGGAGATTGCTTCGGCGGCTATCGCCGCCTCGCAATGACAGCGGGTAGGTAATTACCATTCACCGCAATCTTTGCGCTCTCTGCGCTCTTTGCGGTTAGATGAACAGCGTGATATGCGACTGGTTCGCTTCGGCAACGTAGGTGGCCGCGCCCACCGCGTCGGTCACCTCGTCAATCAGGTCCTCCCGGCGGATGCCCATGACCTCCATGCTCATCTGGCAGGCCAGGAGTTTGACCCCCAGGTCAATGGCCATCTGGCGCAGTTCGGGCAGGGTGGCGACCTGGTGCTGCTTCATCATCTGCTTGAACATCCAGCGGCCCATCCCGCCCATGTTCAGTTTACTGGGGCCGATGCCGTTGATGTCCTTGAGGAACATGCTCAGCATGCGCTCAAAGAGGGTACGGCCCGTGGGGACCTTCTTCTTCAGCGCCTGCAGGCCCCAGAAGGTAAAGAACATGGTGGTCTCAATGCCGCTGGCGGCGGTGGTGGTGGCGATGATGAACGCCGCCATCACCTTGTCCATGTCGCCGCTGAAGACGACGATGGACGCCTTCTTTGCTTCATGCTCGTGCTCGCTCATCGGTCTCCTCCGTAGAATGGGTTGATAAAATGGCTTGTAGCAAAGCGGAGTGGCGTCTATCAATGACCCGAACGGCACTCCGCTGCGCTCCGTGCCTGACTATGAACAGATTTTTCAACTCGCTTTGACCCACTACCGGCCCACGGCGCTCAGATGTTCCACCAGGTCGGCCCGCAGGGCCAGTTGGGTCCGCAACACATCCCGCAGCAGGTCCAGCGCCTGGATCACCCGCTCGTCGGCCAGGGCGTAGTAGACCGCGGTCCCTTCCTGCTCGGCCACCACCAGGCCGCGCTCGCGCAGAATCTTGAGGTGGTGAGAGACAGTGGGCTGAGGAACCCCCAGGGCGTCCGCCAAATCCGTCACCCGACGGGGGCCATCGGCGAGGGCGTAGAGGATGAGGATGCGCTTGGGGTCCGCCAGTCCCTGACAGACCTGCGCGTGCAGAAGGGTGATCTCCTGACGAAGACCGGATGTGATAGGCATACAAATATGCTTCTATTCAAGTATTTAGATACACTGCTGATTATACCACAGTTACGAAAAAGCGCAAGCGGGCCCAATTGTAGGACAACTGCTTGCAGTTGTCCTACGAGCCTACCGATATTCCACCCGCACTCCCTTCAGGCGGCTCAGAACCCGTTCCAGGAGAGTGATGCAGAGGATGAAAGGGGAATCTACCAGTACGGTGAGGGTGCAGGCCGCCGCCAGCCAGCGGAGAGTTGCCGACAGGGGCGCGGCCAGGGCCGGCCCCATATCCAGCAGAAGGACCAGTCCGACCACCAGGGCGAAGAAGAGGGCCAGGACAGGCCATGCCCGCATGTCGGAGCGGCTGGGGAGCATGGTGTTGCTGACGGCGAAGGCCAGGTAGGCCCAGACAGCCGCGTCACGGGCCCGGAGCGCATAGGCCAGCCCGGCCCAGGCACCGGCCCAGTCCGCCTGCGCCAGCGCCGCCCCGACCTGCCCCAATCCCAGCCCCAGATGACCGATGAGGACCAGCGCCAGACATCCGACCAGCAGCGGCGCCAGGCCGATCAGCGCGGTCTGTACGGGCCCCGTCCGCTCCACCGGCACAAAGCCCAACTGGATGCGGTCCCCCTGGCGGACCGGGAGGACGGAGACCCGCCCCACCCGGGCGCCGACCAGGCGCGCTGCCAGGGCGTGGCTCAGTTCGTGGAGGATGACCCCCGGCAGCAGCGGGAGCGCGTAGAGCCAGATGGCCACTTCCCGGTCACCCACCGTCAGCAGGGCCACCCCCTGCATGTGCCGGTGAATCCATCGCTCCGCCCAGAGCAGAATCACCAGCGCGGCCGCAAACCAGAGGAGAGCATAAACGTCCATGTCGCAGGTCGCACGTCGCAGGTCGCATGTCGCACGTCGCAGGTCGCACGTCGCAGGTCGCACGTCGCAGGTCGCATGTCGCACGTCGCAGGTCGCATGTCGCACGTCGCACGTCTCAGGTCGTACGTCCCAGGTCGCAGGGCGCAGAGTACAAAGAGCAGGACATACCTGTAACTGCCTACCCTGACTCGTTTGCAGATAATGTAGCGTAGGCTTTAGCCTGCGAATACAGGCCTGGCGGCCTGCGCTACAGGGGCATGCCTTCGCCGCGTCTCTGATAGCGCTTGCCCGAAGGCTCCCTGGTAGGTAGTTACACACACCTCACATAAACGGAACACGCAACACGCGATACGGAGTGCACATCACGTTTCACGTTTCACGTTTCACGTTTCACGTTTCACTTTTCACGTATCACGCTCTCCGTATTGCCCAACCACCCACTCATACAGCCGCCGGATGCCCTCTTCCACCCCGACCCGGGGCACCCAGCCCAGTTCCCGTGCCGCCTTGCGGATGTCGGAGATGTAGACCCGCTGGTCACCTGGACGCCAGTCCCCGTAGGAGACCGGGATGGGACGGCCCAGGAGGCGCTCCAGCAGCGGGCCGAACTCCGACCAGACGGCCAGGGTGTTCTGCGGCCCACCGCCGATGTTGTAGACCTGCCCGGCCGCGATGTTGATCCGGGCGACCGCCGCGTCGTAGACGTCCAGCAGGTCATCTATGAAGAGCACATCCCGCACCTGCTTGCCGTCCCCATAAATGGTGATGGGCCGCCCGGTGACGGCCGCGATGATGAACCAGGCCACCCACCCCTGGTCCTCCATCCCCTGCTGATGGGGCCCGTAGATGCAGGACTGGCGGAAGACGACGGTCGGCAGGCCGTAGATGCGCGCGTAGTCCCGGACGTACTGGTCGCCTGATCCTTTTGAACAGCCGTAGGGGGAGTGAAAGTCCAGCGGCTGGGTCTCCGGCACCCCCATCGGCAGGTCCCGGTAGCGGTACCGGGTCTCCTCCTCCACAATCGCCACGTCCTCCATCGCGCCGTAGACCTTGTTGGTGGACGCGTAGAGGACGATGGGGTTCCGACCGGAGAGACGGGCCGCCTCCAGGACGTTGAAGGTGCCCAGAGCGTTGACCTCAAAGTCGGTGCGGGGGTCGGCGACGGAGGTGGTGACGGCGACCTGCGCGGCCAGGTGGACAATCACGTCGGCCTGCTCCGCCCAGAATCGGAGCCGCTCAAAGTCCCGAACGTCCCCGGTGACAAACCGGAAGGCACACTCCCCGTGCGTGGCCCGCAGCCAGTCCAGGTTTTTCTCTGCGCCCGGGCGGGAGAGGTTGTCGTAGATGACCACCTCCTCGCCCCGTTTCAGTAGCCGATGAGCGTAGTTGATGCCGATGAATCCGGCGCCGCCAGTGATGAGGTAGAGCATAATTCGTGATTGCTGATTCGTGATTAATGGTCGGTGGTTGTCAGATGTTCCGCGGAACGGGCGACGCCGCCCAGGGTCAGGCTCTCCCGCGCCAGGCCAACGAGGCCCAGGATAGCGACCAGGATGTACTGGTAGGCGTGAATGGCAAAGGCGGCAGTGACGGCCTCTTCCGTCGGGACGCCGAAGGGAATGGTCAGCCCGTAGCGGGCGATGGCGTGAAAGACGCCCACTGCGCTGGGAGATGAGGGAATGGCCATCCCCAGCCCCAGGATGCAGACCAGGAAGGGGGCAGCCAGCCACGGGGGGCGGGTGACAAAAGCCCGCAGGAGCGCCCAGTAGGTGAGGACGACAAACGCCCACGCGATGGCCGACCAGAGGAGAAGGGCCAGGCCCCGTCGGCCGGAGCGAAGGGGGGCCAGGCCGTCAAAGAGGCCGTCAAAGACCCTCGCCCAGCGTTCGGCGTTCAGGCGGGGGATGCGCGCCAGGGTCCAACGGACCGCCCGCTGGCCCCACTGAGGGCGGAAGGCCATCAGAAGGAGCACCGCGGCCGCCGCGACCGCCGCGGCTCCGGCGACAATCCCTGCGTTGACGGCCTCCCCCGACCCGGCCACAAAGGGAGCAATGCCGCCCAGCATGGCCACGACGGTCAGCATATCCAGCACCCGCTCCACAACGACGGTGGAGAGGGCCGCCGCGATGGAGACCTCCCCGCCCCGCCCGATGACGACCGCGCGCGCCGGGTCGCCCAGGCGGAAGGGGAGAACGTTGCTCACCAGGTAGCCGATGTTGGTCACCCAGAAGGAGCGGGCCAGGCTGACCTGCGGCCCCAGCAGTACCCGCCAGCGGACCGCGCGCGCCAGCAGGTAGGCCACGACGGCGCCCGTCGCCGGGACCAGATACCGGTAGTCCGCCCGGGCCAGCGTCTCCGCCACCCGCCGGACGTCAATGCCGATCAGCGCCAGCACCAGCGCGACGGCACTGATGACCACCCCAATGATGACCTGCCACCGTTGTTTCATTTTGACCACAGACCACGGATTAATGACCAATGACAAAATGACCAATGACCAATGACAAAATGACCAATGACCAATGACAAAATGACCAATGACCAATGCTACCGACCGCTAACAACTGACGGCTAACAACTGACGGCTACCGGCTGACTGCTGACGGCTACCGGCTGACTGCTGACGGCTACCGGCTGACGGCTCATCACAATCCCAGCGCTTCCCGCAGCCGTTCCAGGAAAGTTGGCTGGCGCACTTCCACGACCGACTCGCCGCCCAGCGTCTCCGCCAGTTTCTGGAAGAGTTCCCGCTGCTCGCGGGTCAGTTTGGTTGGCACCTCCACCCGCGTCAGAATCAGCAGGTCGCCCCGGCCATCCCGCCGCAGATGCGGAACACCCCGCCCGCGCAGGCGAAAGATGGCGCCGGTCTGGGTGCCGGGGGGGATGTCTATCTGTTCCTCTCCCTCCAGGGTGGGGATGGTGACCCGCGCGCCCAGGGCGGCCTGAGCAACATTGATGCCCAGTTCCACCAGCAGGTCGTCGCCCTGGCGGCGGAAATAGGGATGGGGCTCCACATCCAGGACGATGTAGAGGTTCCCCGGCGGTCCGCCCCGCTCCCCCGCCTCCCCTTCTCCCGCCAGACGAATCTGTGTGCCCGTGTCCACACCGGCGGGAATGTTGACGGTCAGTTTCCGGGAAATATGCGCTCTGCCCTGACCTCCGCAGCGCGAGCAGGGGGTGGCGACGACCTCCCCCGTCCCACCACAGACCGGGCAGGTGGTAACGTTGACAAAGGAGCCGAAGATGGTACGCTGGACCTGCCGGACCTGCCCGGTGCCGCCGCAGGTGCCACAGCGGACGGGGGTCGTGCCCGGGGCGGCGCCGCTCCCCCGACACTCCGGACAGGTCTCCAGGCGGGTAACCTCTATTTCCTTCTTGCACCCGAAGACGGCTTCCTCAAACCGCAGGTGAAGATCATAGCGCAGGTCCGCCCCCCGGCGCGGGCCTCGCCGACGGCCGGTCCGGAAGCCGAAGTCCACGCCGAAGACCTCCTCAAAAATCTCAAAGGGGTCGCGGAAGCCGAAGTCAAAGCCGACCCCCGGCGGCCCGGCGTGGCCGAAGCGGTCGTACGCGGCGCGCTTATCCGGGTCCGAAAGGACCTGGTAGGCCTCGTTGATCTCCTTGAAGCGGGCCTCGGCATCCGGCTCGGTGGAGACGTCAGGGTGATATTTGCGGGCCAGTTGCCGGTAGGCCCGTTTGATCTCGTCCTGGGTGGCGTTCCGGCTGACGCCCAGAATTTCGTAGTAGTCCCGTTTGCCGTTCATCCGGTTCCGCACGAACGTCCTTCAGGATACGTTGCCCTGGGCAGGATGTAGGGGCAACCCTTGCGGTTGCCCGACCGGGGCGTCAGGATGCACCGGTCATCTCCGCAGACGTATCCGGCGGGCTCATCCCCGTCCCGCCCGCCTCCTCCATCGCCCGATAGAGTTCCGCCATCGCCCGGCGGACCCTGGCGATGTCTTCCGTTGCCAGAGCCCCCTGCAGAGACTGCATGTTCTCTTCAATCCGACGGCGGGCCGCGCCGTCCAGCAGTTCCCCCATTTCCCGCAGCAGTTTCCCGGCCGAATAGATGAGGCTATCGGCCGCGTTGCGGATTTCCGCCCACTCTTTCTTCCGCCGGTCCTCCTCCCGATGGGCCTCCGCGTCCCGCACCATCCGCTCCACCTCTTCGGAACTCAACCCACTGGAGGGGACCACCTGCATGCTCTGCTCCCGCCCCGTTGCCCGGTCCCGCGCCGAGACGTGGAGGATGCCATCGGCGTTGATGTCAAAGGTCACCTCAATCTGGGGGACGCCGCGCGGGGCCGGAGGGATTCCGTCCAGGATGAAGTAGGCCAGACTCTTGTTGTCGGCAGCCATCGGACGTTCCCCCTGGACGACGTGAATCTGCACCTGGGTCTGGTTGTCGGTGGCGGTGGAGAAAATCTGGGTGCGCCGGACCGGGATGGTGGTGTTCCGCTCAATGAGCGGCGTTGCCACGCCCCCCAGAGTCTCAATGCTCAGCGTCAGTGGGGTGACGTCCAGCAGGAGGATATCCTTCACCTCTCCGCCCAGGACGCCGGCCTGGATGGCCGCGCCCAGAGCCACCACCTCGTCCGGATTGACGCCCCGATGGGGCTCCCGCCCGAAGAATTCGGCGACGACGCGCTGGATCGCGGGCATACGGGTCTGTCCGCCCACCAGAATCACCTGCCCGACGTCCGACGGCTTCAGGCGCGCGTCTGCCAGCGCCTGACGGCACGGCTCCAGCGTCCGCAGGATGAGGTCCTCCGTCAACTGCTCCAGTTTCGCCCGCGTCAGATGCACCTGCAGGTGTTTGGGACCGGAGGCGTCGGCGGCGATGAAGGGAAGGTTGATCTCCGTCTCCAGAACGGACGAGAGTTCCATCTTCGCCTTCTCCGCCGCTTCCTTCAGCCGCTGGAGTGCCTGCCGGTCCCGGCGCAGGTCTATCCCGTGCTCCCGGGCGAACTCGTCGGCGATGTAGTCTATGATGCGGCGGTCAAAGTCGTCGCCGCCCAGGAACGTGTCGCCGCTGGTGGCCCGGACCTCAAAGACGCCCTCGCCCACATCCAGGATGGAGATGTCAAACGTGCCGCCGCCCAGGTCGTAGACGGCGATGAGTTCGTCCCGGTGCTCGCCCAGCCCGTAGGCCAGCGCCGAGGCCGTCGGCTCGTTGATGATGCGCAGGACCTCCAGCCCGGCAATCTTACCGGCATCCCGCGTCGCCTGCCGCTGGCTGTCGTTGAAGTAGGCCGGGACGGTGATGACGGCCTGAGTGACGGGCTCGCCCAGGTACGCCTCCGCGTCGGCCTTGATTTTGGCCAGAATCATCGCCGAAATCTCCGGCGGGGCGTACTCCTGCCCGTTCATCCAGACCCGGACGTCGCCATTGGGGGCCGGGGTGACCCGGTAGGGGACGACCTGAAGGGCCCGCTGGACCTCCGGGTCGTCAAACTTCCGGCCCATGAAGCGCTTGATGGAGAAGATGGTATTCTCCGGATTGATGATGGCCTGCCGTTTGGCGACCTGTCCCACCAGCCGCTCCCCCGTCTTGGGGTTGACGGCGACGACGGACGGGAAGAGCCGCTCCCCCTCCGCGCTGGGGATGATGACGGGTTCTCCCCCCATCATCACCGCGCAGACGGAGTTGGTGGTGCCCAGGTCAATGCCGATAATCTTCCCCATACAGACTCCTCACCATTACCGACCCTCTTGCGTTTATGACGGCGTGGCGCAGGCTGTCAGCCTGCATACAGGCCTGGCGGCCTGTGCTACAAGCGCCTCACTGATTTGTCTGGCTCGCGCGGGCCACCCGCACCAGCGCGGGACGGATGACCCGGTCGCCCAGCATGTACCCCCGCTGCACCTCGCCGATAATCTGTCCCTCCTCGTAGCCGGGGACGTCCTCGTAGGTCACCGCTTCGTGGTAGAGAGGATCAAAGAACTTCCCCGTCGTCTCTATGGGCTTCAGTCCCTCCGCCTCCAGGATGACCTCCAGTTTCCGTTTGATGAGAAAGACGCCCTCCACCCAGGTGAGGCTCTGCAGGCCCGGCGGTAGGGTCTGGACCGCCCGCTCCAGGTCGTCCAGGACGGGGAGGATTCGGGCAATGAGGACGGCGTTGTTCAGGCGGACCCGCTCCATAAATTCCGCTTCCTGACGCTTCCGGTAGTTGGCGAACTCCGCCTGGGTGCGCTGCCAGCCGTCCAGGTACTCCGCCGCCTGAGCCCGTGCCGCTTCCAGTTCCTGACGCAATCGCTCCAGTTCGGCCTCCGGAGATTCCATCTGACGTTCGGCGGTTTCGGTTCCAGCGACCTCCTCAGCGGTCGTTTCCGGCTGAGAGACTTCCTGTGGGGTGACTTCGGGTCTCTCCTCCATCTGCGACCTCCTGAAGACGCGAAAATGCATGACTTCACTGCAAAAACTCACCGCAGAGACGCCGAGAGCGCAGAGTTCTACATCAGTATAATCTCTGCGTACTCTGCGTCTCGGCGGTGAAATGACCTTTTTGCAGGAGACTCATGCATGAAAGGCGCGAAAGACGCGAAAGGCACGAAAGACGCGAAATATGCCGATTCTTCGTGTCCTTCGTGTCCTTCGTGGTTTTATTCCTCCTGTTCCTGCCCGGTATCCAGTGCCGGTGCGGTCTCGGTCCGGACGACGAAGACGTCGTAGACCAGTTCGGAGAGGACGCCCGCCACGAAGCGGACGGCGGAGATGGCCCGCCCGTAGCCCATACGGGTGGGGCCCAGCACGCCCAGCGCGCCCGTCGCCAAGCCGGCCACCCCGTAGCGGCTGAGGATGAGGCTGCAGGCTCTCAGTTCGTCAAAGCGGCCCTCTCCGCCAATCATCACCCGCACGCTGCCCACCGTGGAGCCCAGCGCGTGGGCCAGAATGGCCTCCAGGAAACTCCGCTCCTCAATAACCCGCAGCACCCCCTGCGCGTGCGGGCCCTCCTGGAACTCCGGCTCCTGGAAGAGTTCGCTCAGCCCGTCGTGGTAAATCTCATCGGGGGCGACGGTGCTGGCCCGCCGCATCATCCCCACCACCAGCCGGGCGACGTCCGCCTCCAGAAGCGGGAGGCTCCCAATGCGGGGCTCAATCTCGTCGGCGGTGAGGCCCGCGCAGAGTTGGTTCAGCCGGTCCGCCGCCTCGCTGAGCACTTCCTGCGGCAGCGGTTCGGGCAGGGTGAGCATCTGCTGTCGGACCATGCCGCCCTGCAGGACCAGCACCAGCAGGACCAGACGGCCCTGGGTGGAGATGAGTTGCATGTGCCGGTAGCGGGGCCGGGCCGCCTGCGGCGCGGTGACCAGAGCCGCGCTGCGAGTGGTGCGCGCCAGCACCGACGCCGCCAGCGGCATCCACTCCTCCACGTCGTCCCGGACCTGCTGGAACTGGTGGGCAATGGTGCGCCGCTCCGCCAGCGGCAACTCCGTCTCCCGCAGCAACCGTTCTACAAAATACCGGTATCCCTCATTCGTCGGCTGGCGCCCGGCGGAAGTGTGGGGGTGGGTCAGGTACCCCAATTCCTCCAGGCGCGCCATCTCGTTGCGCACCGTCGCCGGGCTGACGTCCAGCCCATACTTCTCCACCAGCGTCCGGGACGCCACCGGCACGCCCGTCTGGACAAATTCCCGGATGACCAGTTCCAGAATCCACTGTTGTCGGGGAGTCAAATCCTCAGCCATAGACCTCTGACCGTTGACCACTGACCACAGACCACGGACCACAGACCACGGACCACAGACGACAGACCGCGATGGCGAACTATTGACTGCCGTCATCGGTAGACATCGCGCCGATGTCCGACTTTCAGGACAACCAGCCGTTTATTGGCCATATCCAACGAGTAGACAATCCGGTAATCTCCCACCCGATACTTGAAGCAATTATACCACTCGGCGCCTTTCAGCATCTGATGTCGGATGAACTCCGCATTCTCTCCCATCCATTCCAGTTTATCCAGAATGCGCGTTTGTACCGACACATCCAGCCGCAGGATGTCCTGCTGTGCTTCGGGTGTGAGAATGACCACGAAGGACGTCATCGGCCAATTTGCTCCCGAAAGGCACGCAGTTCCATACCTTCGCCCCTCTGCGCCTGGGCAATGGACCGCCGCAGAGCATCAGCGAATTCGGGCCGCAGGTCGGACGTCTCTTCCTCACTGAGAGCGCTCAGAGCGTCCAGTACCTGATCCAGCCAGACCCGCAGCCGCCGGTCCACGGCGCGCTCAATCAGATTCTCCACCTGCTCTACCGAGAGTTCTCCCAGAGTCACACTCATCTCTCCACCCCCCTGTCATTGACCACGGACCACGGACCGCTTACAGGCTGACAGCCTGCGCCACCTCCGTTGTCTGTCGTCTGTGGTCTGTCGTCCGTCGTCCGTCGTCTGTGGTCTGTCGTCCGTCGTCCGTCGTCTGTGGTCTGTCGTCTATCGTCCGCCGTCCACCCGAATCTCCCACAGCGGGAGCAGGCCGCCGACGGGAAGGGCCCGCCCGCGCCCGTAGACCGGGAGCGCTCCTCCGCCCGCCGGGTCGTAGACAGCCACTTTGAGTTCATACACCCCCGGCGGGGCATCCGCCGCCAGGGTCATCTTTCGGCGGTCTGCCCAGACCTCCCCCGGGGATGCCAGGGTCAGCGGGATGTCGGTCTGAGCGATTTTGTACCCGCCGTCCCGCAGGACCTGGACCGTCGCGCTGCGGGGACCCTCCAGCGGCCCCAGCGCGCGCCAGTAGAGGGTCAGGTCCACTTCCTCCCCCGGCGCCAGCACGGCCCGCTCCAGGCGGTAACCGACCAGCGCAACCTCCCGCCCCCACCGGTAGTCCAGCGCCGGTCCGGAATCCGGGACGGCGATTCGGGGGCCGGCAAACTGGAACGTATCCCCCAATCGCCAGTCCTTATTATACACCGCGAGCCGTTCTGTAAAAGTCGTCAGGCCCACCGCCAGCACGCCGGACGCCGTCTTCGGGACGGTATCCCGCACGGTCAGGGGGTAGCGGTCGCAGAAGGCAACCCCGGGGGTCCAGAGGGACGTCGGGAAAGTCCCCAGGCCAGGGTGGGTGACCTTCTGGGCAGCGGTCAGGCCGTCGGCGGTCAGCAGGGAGAGGGAGACAAAGTAGTCCTCTGCCACCGGCCCCTCCGCCTGCCAGCAGAGGGTGACCCAAAAGGTGTCGCCCGGGCGGACCTCCTCCACATCCACCCGGTAGCCCAGCAGACGGATGCTCTCGCCGAAGCGGATGTCCATCGGCTGCGAGACCCGGTCCGCCACCTCCGCCGCCGTGAGCGGCGCGGGACGGGCATAGGCGGGCCGGATGACCCCGAAGGGGAGCCAGAGGGCCAGGGCCAGCAGGACTCCCCCCAGGGCCGCCAGAAGCCAGCGGCGCGCCCGCGCCGGGACCAGTTGCCCCCACCCCAGGGCCAGCAGGGTGGCGTGGGCACCGACCGCCGGGTAGAGCAGCCGCCCCTGGGAGCCGCCCGTGGTCAGCGTCCAGCGCACCAGCCCCACCGCGACAACCAGCGACCAGAGGGCCAGGTAGGCCGCCCCGGTCAGGTCGCTCCAGCGCTTCTGGCGCACCGCGCGCACCGTGAAGAGCACCAGCCCGGCGACCCCGAGGGCCGTCAGCAGAGCGTAGACCCGATAGACCCAGCCCGGCGCGGCCAGGTTGAACCAGCCGAAGACGGCCCAGTAAGAGAGCCAGACCAGTTCCGCCTCGCTCTGCAACCACTCCCTCAGCCCGAAGCCCGCCTCCCGGTGCCCCACCAGCGGGAGCATGGCCGAAAGGCCGGTAGGGTCGCCGTAGAGGCGCCAGTTGCGCAGATACCACCAGCCACAGACCGCCAGCGCCACCCCGAAGGTCAGGACCAAACCACGAAGACACGAAGACACAAAGGAAAAATTTTTTAAACTTCGTGTCTTTGTGTCTTCGTGGTAAACCCCCAGCACCAGGGCGGCGAAGGGCCAGAGGAGCAGGCCGCTCAGTTTGGTCAGCGCGGCCGCGCCCAGAAGCAGGCCGACCTCACCCCACCCCCGGGCCTCACCCCACCCCCGCCGCCTTCGGCGGCACCCCCTCCCCTCTCCTGACCTCCGGTCAGGAGAGGGGAGGGGGCAGGGGGAGGGGTGAGGCAAAGCCACCAGCGCCCAGGTGGCGATGCAGGCCGCCAGCGCGTCGTTGTTCACCAGGCCAGAAGTGAAGAGAAAGCCCGGCGTGAGAGCGACCATCATCGCCGCCCCCGCCGCCACCCATTCCTCCTGCGGGAACAGTTTCCGGGCCAGGCGGTACGTCCCCCAGACCGTCCCGGCACCGAAAAGGACGGAGAGCAGGCGAGCCAAGCGAATCGCCAGCGCCGCCCCCCGGTACGGGAACCGTTCGGCGTCGGTATGGACGTAGTGGTTCTGGTTGTCCCGGTACGCCACCGGCAGAACTGTGGGGTACGGGTTCTCCCGCGCGTAGAGCGCGGGCAGGTCCTCCTGGGGCACCCAGCGGGTCAGGGCTGCGGCCAGCAGGTAGTAGAGGGGCGGCTGGCTGGCCTCCTGCCGGGCCAGATGCGGGTACTGCTCCGGTGGCTGGCGGGGCAACCCCTTCCCTTCAGCAATGTATCGGACATAGGCGTAGTGCCAGGACTCGTCGTTCCCCTCAAAGAGGGGGACGGTGAGGCTGTAGAGCAAGGCCAGAAACGTGAAAAGGAAAACGTAAAAACCAGGGCGGGAAGGGGTCATGGGACAATAACCGTGCCAACCAGCAATGAGTTCCACTCCGAAAGCGCGATGCCTGCCCCCCGCACGATGCGCGGCGAGTAACGCTGCTGGGTCTGGGGGTCCCACCAGCCGACCTCCAGGCGATACACCCCCGGCGGAGCATCCGGGAGGACCCGGAACGTGTACGTGTCCCGGTACATCTTACCGGGCCGCCACCAGTTGATGCCCATCTGCTTGTCCTCCTGCCCCCAGAGAGGGGTGCCGGTGGACGGGTTGACGGTGGGCCCGATCAGGTGGACGAAACTGTTAGCCCCCCGATCCACCGGCTGGTGGATTTCCCACCAGAAGGTGACGGAGAGCCACTCGCCCGGCGCGGCGTGGTCAGAAGAGACAGCGTACCCGCAGAGATGCAACGTCTCCCCGAACCAGACATCCACCTGCTCCTGGGCGCCGTGGATGGACTGACAGGTAGAGTTATGGCGCAGGAAGGTGGTGTGCGGGTCCAGCCAGAACGTCTTCAGCGCGGCCAGCCCGACCAGCAGCCCCGCCACCCACCAGCGAGGTTTGAGATGCATCCATGTAGCACAGGATTTATCCTGCACTGTAGCATAGGATTTATCCTGTTCCGGATCACAGGATAAATCCTGTGCCACAGCGGGCCTGCGCCAGAAGACCGCCAGGGCCAGCAGGGCCAGCGCAGCCAGCCCGCTCACCCATCCCCCCACGCGCTGGGCCGTCGTGCCTTCGTAGCACAGGAGGACGGTGTGCCGTCCGGCGGGGATGTCCATCAGGATATAACCGCTCCCCTCGGCGGGCTGCAGGGGCTGGGGGACACCGTCCAGGTACCCGGCCCAGCCGGGGAAGTAGAGGGCGTGCAGGGCGGCCTGGAAAGCGACCGGCGTCTCCAGTTCCGCCTCCAGAATCCCCGTCCGCCGCTCCCACCGGAGCACCCGTCCCCCCTCCGGCAGGTTGGAGACGGGCGACGCAGCGATACGGTCCGCCTCCTCGGGCGTGAAGGGGACGGTCCGCCAGCGGGGGAGCAGTTCCCGGAAATAACTCAGGTCCGGGAAACCCGAGCGCAGGGTAAACGCCTGCACGTCGGCCACGGTGGGATCGCGCGGGACGTCGGCGTGGTGAGTCAGCAGAGACGGATAGAGGGACGGGAGCGCGATCCCGACGCCGAGAACGACGGTCAGCGCGGCCAGCGGGCCAACCCAGCGGCGCGGGGTCATTGTGAGCAGGAGCCCGGCCCCTATCGCCGTTACCAGGCCCAGCGGGGCCAGCAACCGCCAGCGGAAGTTCAGGTACTGCATCACCCCCAGCGGGGTGACCGCCGCCCAGACGGGAGTGGCAGAGGCGGTCTGCATCCAGAGCGCGAAGGCCCCCCAGAGGGCCAGTCCTCCGGCCAGGACCGCCTCAGCCCACCGCCCGCGTCGGGCCAGGAAGGGCGCCGCGGCCAGCGCCAGGGGGATCAGCAGCGCCGGGAGCGGCCCCAGCGTCTGCCCGGTGTCGTTGTTCGCCAGACCGACGTCAAAGACCAGGGGCCAGGCAAAGAACTCGCCCAGGGACATCACCCCCGTCGTCGGCGAAGCCCACGAGGTGTCCGTGGCGTTCGCCAGTTGCACCGCCGACCGTTCGGCCATAAAGGGGAGCAGGAAAAACGCGGCCAGCAGGAGCCCACCGACCAGGGCCAGCGCGGTCAGCAAGGCCCCCCGGGGGCCGTTACGCAGGCCGATGAAGCCCCACCAGAGGACCAGGACCGGCAGAGCCAGGAGCGCGCCTGCGTTGTGGGTGAGGATGAGGGCCGCCCAGGCCCCCGATGCCAGGGCCAGACGGATGCCCGTGGGGCGCTCCGCCAGCGCTATCAGGCCCCACAGGACCCAGGGGTAGAAGGCAATGGCCACCCCCTGGGGCGACCCGCGCTCAAATAGTTCCCGCAGGAGATACGGGGAGTAGGCGTAGAGGGCCGCGCCCGCCAGCGCCACGTCGGCCCGGCGGAAAAGGGCCAGCCCCAGGCCGAACGTCCCCGCCGACGCGGCCACAAAAGCCAGCGCCACCACCAGCCGCCAGGTCAGGGCAAACGGCACGCCGGGGGCGTGGAACACCGTCATCAAGAAATAAATCAGTGGGGAGTAAAAGGTGAACAGGGGCCCGCCCAGGCCGCCGTTGATGCCGGGGACCCAGCGCGGGTAGAGCCAGCCGTCGGCCTGCGCGGCGGCGAAGACCACCGCGCGGTAGACGTGGAAAAGCGCCGCGTCCACCGCGTGCTCCTCAATGGGGTTCACCAGCGCCGGCACCGCGGCAAAGAGCGGCAGCAGCAGCGCCAGCGCCCAGGAAAACACCCGTCCGTCAAACCTCTTGCGGCAGATTTGTCGCTTCTCCGCCTCCCCTACCATTCCCAAAGGCAGTCTCTCCGAATCGGGATGAATTTTAGCACTCTCGTAGCGAGAGTGCTAAAATTCGCTATTTCATGCTACCACGCGCGGGGGAATCTGTCAAGAAATACTGCACACACCCGCTCCTCCTCTTGCTCCTCTCCCCCAACCGGTGTATAATCCTCCCCGATGACTCCAATTCTGGGCCCGGATTCGCTGGAAGTGCTCTCCCGCGACGCGGAGCAGACCCGCCGCGTTGGGGCGCGGCTGGGACAACTGCTGTGCGGGGGCGAGGTCATCTGCCTGGAGGGGCCATTGGGTGTGGGCAAGACGGTCCTGGCGCAGGGCATCGGCGAGGGCTGGGGCGCGGTCTCTCCGGTGCTGAGCCCCAGTTTCGTGCTGGTGCGGGAACATCGCCGGGCCTCCGACTCCCAGCGCCTGCTCCATGTGGATTTCTACCGCCTGCAGGACCCTCGGGAAGCCCAGAGCCTGGGGCTGGAGGACTGGCTGGAGGACGCCGACACCGTGGTCGTCGTGGAGTGGCCGGAACGGGCGATGGAGATTTTACCCCCCCAGCGGCTCTGGGTTCGTCTGGAATTCGCTAACGGGGACCGGCGCCGGTTGCTCTTCACGGCCCAGGGGGAATCCTACCTCCCCCTGCTCTACGGGTTGCGCCGGGCCATCTTCGGGGGATAAGATGCTCCTGGCGCTGGATACCGCCACCCGTTTCGCCAGTCTGGCCCTCCACGATGGGCGCGTCCTCCGCTACGAGGTCACCTGGGAGGCCGGCCGCCAGCACACCACCCAACTGACGCCCCGGCTGGTCGCCGCGCTGGAGGAACTGCAACTGGGCCCGGACGCGCTGAGCGCGGTCGCCGTCTCGCTGGGGCCGGGCTCCTTCACCGGCCTGCGGGTGGGGCTGGCCATCGCCAAAGGGCTGGCGCTGGCCCGCGGTATCCCCCTGGTCGGCATCCCCACGCTGGATATTCTGGCGGCCGCCCAGGGCCGGAGCCGGCGCCCACTCCTCGCAGTCATTCAGGCCGGGCGGGGCCGTCTCTGCGCCGCGCGCTACCGCTGGCGCAGGGGCTGGCAGCGGCGAGAGGGGCCCTTCCTGACCACCTGGGAAGACCTCCTGGCCTCCATCACCCGGCCCACCCTCCTCTGCGGCGAAATAGACGAGAGGGGGTTCCAATTGATAGAGGGACTGGGCGAACAGGTGACCGTCCTGTCCCCCGCCCACTGCCTGCGCCGGGCCGGCTTCCTGGCCGAACTGGCCTGGGAACGACTCCGCAGAGGGGAGACGGACGACCCCGCCACCCTGACCCCGTTGTATCTGAACTGGCCATGAATTCTTCCATGCAACCATCCGAACCATTTCCTTATCTCTTCAGGCCGATGCGGGAAGAGGACATCGCGGAGGTCATGGAGATTGAGCGGCAGTCCTTCCCGATGCCCTGGCCGGAATCCGCGTACCGGAACGAAATCCGCTACGGGACGGACTCTCTGTACTACGTCCTTCAGCCGTACCGGGAGCCTGCCCCGACTACCTGGCTGGAACGGGTTTTCGGGCCGGCGCGCCGGCGGGAACGGCTCCCGGTCATCGGCTATGTGGGCATGCGGTTCCTCCCCGGAGAGGCCCACATCACCACCATCGCCGTCCATCCCCAGTGGCGGGGCCGGGGGTTGGGCAAGTACATCCTCCTGATGGCCATCCAGCAGGCCGCCCGGCACCCCATCCGTTTCGTCACCCTGGAGGTACGGGCATCCAACCGGGTCGCTCAGCAACTCTACACCGAAGTGGGCTTCCGCTTCGTTGGCGTCCAGCGGGGCTACTACCGGGACAGGGAGGATGCCTGGCTGATGCGGTTGGGGCCACTGGACAGGGCGGAGATGGAGCGGCTGGAGGAAATCTTGCGGGAGACAGAGGCGAGGATACAGCGGATAGCCGTCAGCAGTTAGCCGGTAGCCGTCAGCGGTTAGCCGTCAGCAGTTAACCGTCAGTCAGGGAGGTGACGATGGAGGAACTGGAACAGATTGCGGCGGAAATTCGCGCCTGTACGGCCTGCATCCTGCACCGGGGGCGCACGCTGGCCGTGCCCGGGGAAGGGCCAGCGGATGCGACCATTGTCTTCGTCGGCGAGGCCCCGGGCTTTCATGAAGACCAGCAGGGCCGCCCCTTCGTCGGGCAGGCCGGCCAGTTTCTGGAGGAACTGCTGGCCAGCATCGGCCTGCGCCGGGACCAGGTCTACATCACCAACATCGTCAAGTGCCGGCCGCCGGGCAACCGCGACCCCCTGCCCGACGAGATTGCCGCCTGCAGCCCCTACCTGGACCGGCAACTGGCCCTCATCCGGCCCAAACTGGTGGTGACGCTGGGCCGGTTCTCTATGGCCCACTTCCTCCCCCGCGCGCGCATCTCCGAGGTCCACGGCCAGCCGCAGCGGGTGGGCGGCATCATCTGCTACCCGATGTACCATCCGGCGGCCGCGCTCCACCAGCCCGCCCTGCGGCGAACGGTGGAAGAGGACTTCCGGCGCATCCCCGAGGTGCTGGCGAAGGCGGAGGGAGTGGCCGAGTACCAGCCCCCACCCCAGCCTGAGCAGTTGCGGTTGTTCTGACCCATGTGCCAGGCACTTCGGGAAGTGCCTGGCACATTTGCCCCGGTATGGACCATCCGGCCCTTCCGCTCACCCTGGCGATTCTGGTCGCGGCCGTCCTCCTCATCCTCAGTGACCGGCTGCGGGCCGACCTGGTCGCCCTGCTGGTCCTGGTCGCCCTGGGCGTTTCCGGCGTCCTGCCCCCTCAGGAAGCCTTCTCCGGCTTCAGCCGCTCCGCCGTCATCACCATCATGGCCATCTCCATCCTGGCGGAGGGCCTCCGGCGCACCGGGGTGACCGACCGGATGGGCGACCTGCTCCTCCGCCTGGCAGGTAGAAAAGAGTCCCATCTGGTCGTCGGGACGATGCTGGCCGGGGCATCGCTTTCGCTGCTGATGAACAACATCGCCGCCGCCGCCATCCTGCTCCCCACCATATCGGCGGCGGCCCGCAAAGCCGGAATCCACCCCACCCGCCTGCTGATGCCCCTGGCCTTCGCCACCCTGCTGGGCGGTATGGCGACCCTCCTGACCACCACCAACATCGTCGTCAGCGGACTGCTGATAGACCAGGGGCTGCGGGGGTTCGGCATCCTGGACTTCGCGCCCGTCGGTCTGCCGCTGGTCGCCATCGGGGTGGCCTATATGACCCTCTGGGGCCACCGACTGCTCCCCACCCAGCCCATCCGCGAGCGCACCGAAGGGGTCCGACCGCCGGTGGAGGACCTGGTCCAACTGTACCGGCTGGGGGAACGGCTGTTCCGCGCCCGGGTGCCCGCCGGGTCGTACCTGATTGACAAGCCCCTCTCCCGGAGCACGTTCCGGGAAATCTACGGCCTGAACGTCGTCGGGCTGGAACGGGACGGACGGCTGACCCTGGCCCCGTCCCCTGACTTCGTCTTCCGGGAAGGGGACGTGGTGCTCCTGGAGGGGAACCTGGAGGAGTTCCGCCGTCGGGACCGACCCCCGTACCTGGAGATTCTCCCCCCGCGCGAGTGGCGGGAGGAAGACCTGGAGTCCCCCGCGGTGGTCATGGTGGAGGCCGTCCTCTCCCCCCGCTCCGGCCTCATCGGTCAGACGCTGCGGGGTGTCCATTTCCGGGAAAAGTACGGCTTCACCGTCCTGGCCATCTGGCGGGCCGGGCGCCCGATCCGGACCAACCTCTCCGACCTGCCCCTCCAGTTCGGGGACGCGCTGCTCCTCCAGGGCCCCCGGGAGCGGCTGCCCGTCCTGCGGAGCGAACCGGACCTGATTCTGCTGGCGAACGAGAAGGAATACCTGCCCGTGGCGGGGAAGGGCTGGCTGGCCGCGGCCATCGCCGTGCTGGCGCTGGCACTGGCAGCCCTTCGCTATCAGGCGGTGGCGGAGGTGCTGCTGGGCGGGGCTCTGGCCATGATGCTGACCGGCATCCTGACGATGGACCAGGCCTACGAGGTCATTGAGTGGAAGACGGTCTTCCTGGTCGCCGGGATGATGCCCCTGGGGGTGGCGATGACCAAAAGCGGAGCGGCGGCCTGGCTGGCCGAACGGGTCCTGGGTTTCATCGGCCCCGCCGGCCCGTTGGGGTTGATGGCGGGGCTGTTCCTTCTGGCGATGGGGCTCTCCCAGGTGATGCACGGGGCCGCCGTCGCCTCCATCATCGCGCCCATCGCCATCCAGGTCGCCCGCCAGACCGGGCTGAGCCCCCAGGCGCTGGCGATGACCGTCGCTCTGGCGACCTCCACGACCTTCCTGACCCCGCTGGGGCACCCGGTCAACGTGCTGGTGATGAACGTCGGCGGCTACCGGGCGCGGGACTACCTGCGGGTCGGCTGGCCGCTGACGCTGCTGGTCTTCGGCGCCGTCCTGGCGCTGGTGCCCGTATTCTGGCTGTAACTGTTCAGCCTCATCCCTCCCCCCAGCCCCCTCCCCTCTCCTGAACTTCGTTCAGGAGAGGGGAGGGGGTGCCGCCACAGGCGGCGGGGGTGGGGTGAGGAATTCTGAATGTTACTTCTGGCCGCTGAAAGGAGCGTGATATGTTCTCCACATTTGACGAAGCCCGACAGTTCGTCCAGAGACACGACGTCCAGATGGTAGACCTGAAGTTCACCGACCTGGGAGGCCGATGGCACCATCTGACCCTCCCTGTCTCCCAGTTCACCCCGGCCCTGATGGAGGAGGGCGTGGGGTTTGACGGCTCCGCCGTCGGCCTGAAATCGGTCAAGGCCGGAGATATGGTGCTGGTCCCCGACCTGGCCACCGGATTCGTGGACCCCTTCTGGGAAGTGCCGACCGTCAGTTTCATCTGCACCACGCTGGAGGCGGATACGAAGGCCGTCTTCGCCAACGACCCCCGCAACATCGCCCGCCGGGCGGAGGAGTGGATGCGGGAGACCGGCATCGCCGACGAGAGCCGCTGGGGACCCGAACTGGAATTCTACGTCTTTGACCGGGTGGCCTACGAGTACGGCCCCAACCGGTGCGGGTACCGGGTGGAGTCGGCGGAGGCGGATTGGGGAGACGGGGCCCCGTCCGGGCACGTTATTCCGCTCCATGGCGGCTACCACGCCATCCCGCCGAAGGATACCCTCTACAACCTGCGGACGGAGATGACCCGACATCTGGAAGCCATGGGCGTCCCGGTCAAATACCATCATCACGAGGTCGGCGGGCCAGGGCAATGCGAGATTGAGACGCCCATGATGGGCCTGGTCCAGGCCGGGGACGCCGTGATGATGATCAAGTACGTCACCAAGATGGTCGCCCGCGCCCATGGTCTGACGGCCACGTTCATGCCCAAACCCCTCTACGGCGAGGCGGGCAACGGCCTGCACTTCCACCAGCAACTGTTCCGGGACGGCCACAACCTCTTCTACGACCCGCAGGGGTACGGTCTGCTCAGCCGGACGGCGCTGCAGTACGTCGGCGGGCTGCTGGCGCACGGACCGGCGGTCCTGGCGCTCACCAACCCCAGCACCAACTCCTACCGTCGGCTGGTGCCGGGGTACGAGGCTCCCATCCTGGCCTTCTTCTCGGCGGGGAACCGGACGGCGGCGGTGCGCATCCCCCGCTACGCCACGAAACCGGAGAAAGTGCGCATTGAGTTCCGGCCTCCCGATGCGACCTGCAATATCTACCTGGCCCTGGCAGCCCAACTGCTGGCGGGGCTGGACGGCATCCGACGGGAGATAGACCCCACCGAAGCGGGCTTCGGGCCCATAGAGGCGGACGTCTTCTCGTGGAGTGAGGAGCGGCGGGCGGCCATTCGGCCACTGCCCACCGCCCTCTCCGACGCGCTGGACGCGCTGGAGGCGGACCACAAGTTTCTCTGCGAAGGTGAGGTGTTCAGCGAGGACCTGCTCAGCCGCTGGGTTGCGGCCCGCCGAGAGGAAGAACTGGCCGTGCGCGTCCGCCCCCACCCCTACGAGGTGAAGTTGTACTACGACGTGTGACTCCCCAGAAAGAGGATGCGGCGGGCGGCTTCGCCGCCCGCCGCATCCATCCGCCGCCAGTCAGGACCGATGCCGCAGCGCGTCCGGAAGGGTCAGCAGACCACCCACCAGTGCCAGAGCGGCCCCCATCGCCATCATCATCAGGGGCAGAGCCCTCGGGATGTCCAGGTGAGTGGTGATGCCCAGGATGAGGGAAAGGCCCAGGGGCAACACCGCCATTTCGTTGTTGAGCCGTGTGATGGCCTGCTCCAACCCCATCAGGGCCGGCACCGCGCCAGCCAAGACCAGCACTCCGCCGACGGCGACCAGAATGTGGCCCAGAGCCCCCAAACGTGACCTCCCCGCGACGGACCTCAGGGTCCGGTAGACCCCCCAGAGCATCCATACCCCGACCAGCCCATTGGCCGTTATCAGGGCCGTTCGGAAGGCCGCGCGGGTCCAGAGACAGTACCACAGGAACAGCGGGCCCCGGACTGCCACCGGCGTCAGCGGCACCGCGCTCCAGAGCATCAGGGAGGCCGCCAGCGCGCTCCCCACCCGCCGGGCCCCAGCCCGCCGGTTCAGCGCCAGAAGCACGCCCGCAAACGTCCCCATCACCACCACCATCAGCCAGATGTAGTGCGGGGAAAGGAAGGACGAGACCGTCAGGTGGTCCAGCAGGAGGACAAGAACGGGCAGCCCGAGCGCGACCAGATGGTCCACCGGGGCAAAGCGAGGGATGCCAGAGAGACCGCCAGGGTCGGTCCAGCCGGCCCAGAGAGCCCGCAGGCCGTTTCGGCCCGGAAAGTCGGGCAGAAGGCGGAGGACAGGGTCGGCTCCCAGCAGGAGCAGCAGAACGGTGACCAGCAGAAGCAGGCGGGCCAGCCAGGCCATCGCGGGCCCCCGGACCACGTGGGCCATACCGGCATCGGCCGAGAAGAAATTGTAGGCTGGAAAGTCCAGGTCGCCCTCGTAGCGGGCCAGGTGTTCCGCCCGCTTCCCCTGAAAGTGGGCCCACGCCGTTTGCCAGTCCTCAAAGGCCGCACGGTCGCCCGTATCCAGCCACTGGTAGTACCGCAGGAAGGCCCGCCGGTACCAGGCCAGCGTCTCCAGAAGGTTCGCCTCGTACTCCAGCGAAGCCACCACTTTGGGGTAGAGTTCGGGCTGCCGCCAGGTGGAGGGGTCTATCTCCTGGACCAGTGCCTGCATCCGGCGGACGGCCTCCACCGCCCGGAACCCCTCGCCGATGGCCCCCTCCAGGTCCTCCTTGCTGATGTCGTAGACGACGCTCAGGACAGAACTGGAGCCGTCCACGATGTCCCACTCAAAAATCCACATCATCGGGGTGGTCTCCAGCCCCAGCGCGCGCACCCGCTGGCGGGCGAAGGGGCCGATGTAGAGCCCCTGGAGGACCGGCTCGCGGGAGTGCAGCAGGAGTTCGGTCATATTGTGGACCGTCACCGGGTCGTTGCCGAAGGTCCGGCGGACCCACATCTCCGTGAGCGCCACCGGGTCGGCGTCCGGCTCCCAGGCCAGTTGGGAGGTCACCCAGGCGTTGGCGTCAATCCAGAGCCAGAACCCGTAGAAGGGATAGAGGGACATCGGGCCCGCGTGGGGAGGACCGCCGCCCTGGTTCCACTGCCAGAGCCCCCGGATGTGGGGGTTGGTCCGGCGAAACGCCTGCAGGGCGACCTGATGCATGGGCGCGATGTAGTCTGGAAAGGCCATAAAGCCCTCAAACTCCAGCCGGTGCTGCATCTCTATCAGTCGGTCGTGGGCGCCCTGGGCCAGAGTCGGGTTGAGGGGCAGGTAACTGTAGAAGTCGCCCATCACGTACTTGGTGGAGACCAGCAGGTTCGGGGAAGAGACGCCTCCCAGCACCTGGTTGTACGCCTCCACGTCCACGTGCATATTCCCCACCTCGCCGATGCCCACTGACCAACTCCGGAAGATGATCCACTTGCCGTGGGTCTCGGCGGCCTGGAGGAAGGCCCGGAGCATCGCCTGGGCGGCCTCCACGCTCCGCACTTCCAGCGCGCTGGTGTAGTCCCAGCCGGGGATGTTGTAGATGGCGCCGGCCTCGCCGATGCGAATCATCACGCCGTCCACGTAGGGCATTGTCTCAAACAGTTCCTCCAGCCCCAGGCGGTACACCTCCCAGAATTCGGGGTTTTCCGTAGCCATTCCGCCGAAGCGGCGGTCAAAGTAGGCCCGGAGGGGCGGGGTCAGGGCAACCATGTCGGTATCCAGGACCACCTCCAGGCCCTGGTCGTGGGCGTACTGCATCAGGCGGCCCAGGTGCTCCCGCATGGCCTGCTGCCGCTGCCGGTAGGGACTGTCGGCGGGGTAGACCTCAAACCCGTTGCCCACCCTGTCAAAGTTGACGAATTCCAGGAAGCCCCCCAGGACAATGCCGTTGTTCCCGTAGGAAATCACCCGGTGGACGTAATCCTGGAAGTCCGCCTCGTAGCGGCGTATCGTTTCGGCGTCCACGTACGGGGGGTCCGGGAGGAACGCGTCCCGGAAGGCCCCCAGGCCGTGGTGGTAGTCGGTGGGGTCCCAGCGCCGGGGGTCCCGCTCCACCCCCACCGCGCCCAGGTCCACCAGCCGATGCGGGAGAGCCGGGGTTCGGACGCGCGCGGCGAAAAACGAGGCGGTATCGGCGCCCGTGCGCGCCAGGTCGGCCAGATAGTACATCCCGTAGGCGTGCCCCAGGGGGCTGCCGCTCTCCAGAACCAGGGCCGGACGGCCTTCCCAATCCCGCGGGGTTATGCTGAATCCCTGGGGGTCAGGTGGCGCCTTTTCCACCCCAGGCCCAACGAGGATGAGCCAGCCCTTGGGGAGAGGCCCGGGGGACTCCAGAACCTGGGGGCGGGTGCCGGTGCGCTCCGCCAGCGCGTCGGCCAGGGCGGCGGCCGCGCGGGCGTAGAGGTCGCTCTGGAGGGTTCCCGGCGGGAGAACAATGGCCGCGGCGGGCTCCAGCGGCGGGGTCGCCGGGGAGACCGGGCGGGCAGATAGTCGGGGCTCCTGAGGGAGGTCCTTGGGCAGATAGGCGATGCCCAGGAAACTGTTGACCTGGCCCGCCAGCAACAAGCCCAGCGTCAGGCCGATGAGGGCGATCAGAGCGGATTTCAGGGGGTTGCGCTTCATAGAGGTTCCTCCTTCTGAACACCTTCGGGAAAGGTGACGATTCACGCCGGTAACTATTCAGGCTTCCTCACCCCACCCCCGCCGCCTGCGGCGGCAGCGGCGAAGCCGCTGGGGGAGGGGTGGGCTGAACAGTTACTCACGCCGATTGAACTCGTCGCGCCTTGATTATACCGCCGGAGTTGGCCTGTGCAAAGTGGTGGTTTGGGGGCGGCGGCTTCGCCGCCGCCCCCAAACCCCCTCCCCCACCATTGACCAGTTGACAACTACCACAATGGATGTATATTTATGGGCATCGTAACTACCTACCAGGGAGCCCCCGGGCAAGCGCTATCAAAGACGCGGCGAAGGCATGCCCCTGTAGCGCAGGCCGCCAGGCCTGTATTCGCAGGCTAAAGCCTACGCTACATTATCTGCAAACGATTCAGGGTAGGTAATTACTGGGCATCATCCGGAAAATGCGCAATCATCAAGAGGGAATTCACAATGAACGACGTGCTCTCCATCCTGTGGCTGCTGATTCTGCTCCAGGCGTTCGTCCCTCTCCTGCAGAAGCGGCTCCTTCTGGCCCGGCGCCAGATGGCCATCCGTGCCATTGAGGTCAGGCGTAAAAGCCGGGTCATCACCATGATCCACCGGCAGGAGACGATGAGCCTGCTGGGTTTCCCCATTGCCCGCTACATTGACATTGAGGACTCGGAGCGGGTTCTGCGGGCCATCCGGTTGACGCCACCGGAGATGCCCATAGACCTGGTTTTGCACACGCCCGGCGGGCTGGTCCTGGCGGCGGAACAGATCGCCTGCGCGCTGAAGCGGCATCCCGGAGAGGTCACCGTTTTTGTCCCCCACTACGCCCTCTCCGGCGGCACGCTGATCGCCCTGGCCGCCGACCGGATTGTGATGGACCCCAACGCCGTTCTGGGGCCGGTGGACCCCCAACTGGGTGGACCCCAGGGGAGTTACTACCCGGCGGCCTCCATTCTCAAGGCGCTGGAACAGCCCAACCCCAACCGGGACGACCATACGTTGATCCTGGGCGACGTGGCCCGCAAAGCGATCCGTCAGGTTTACGAGACGGTTTACGCGCTGATCCGGGACAAAATGCCCGAAGAACAGGCGCAGGAGGTCGCCCGCGCGCTCAGTGAGGGGCGGTGGACCCACGATTATCCCATTGACTACGAACAGGCGAAGGCCCTGGGCCTCCCGGTGAGCGACGACATGCCCCGGGAAATCTACGACCTGATGGACCTCTACCCGCAGACCTCCCAGCAGCGCCCGGGGGTGGAGTTCATCCCCATGCCCTACCACCCTCCCCAGGCGCCGCGCCGGAATCGTCAGGGGACAGGAGGATAAAATGCAGAGAAGCAACCGTTCAACCGTCACCCGCCTGCTTGTTTTTGACATCGCGGTCCTGCTCAGCGCGGTGGCGGTGTTCGCCCTTTTCCCTGGCCGCACCGCCCGACTGATCACCGACTTCTATCCTCTCACCCTGGCCGTACTGTGCACCTGGCTTTCTCATCAGATTTACCGTTCCCTGGAGCGGGGACGGCAGGCTCGCCGAATCTGGGGGTTGCTCACCGCCGCGATGGCGTTCTGGACCCTGGCTGAAATCACCTGGGCCCTGTACGACTTTGTGATTCGGGCTGAGCCGTACCCCTCCTGGGCTGACCTGTTCTATATGATCGGCGATGTTCTTCTCGTTGCCTTCTTCGCCGTCCAGGTCCGCTTTCTCCGCCTGGCCCTCCAGGGATGGAAACGGTTCCTGGCCATTGGGCTCATCCTGACGTTCGTGATTCTGGTGGGCATCTTCGTGTTTGTGCCCATATTTGCCGAGCCGTCCAGGGACTGGCTGGAATTCGGCGTGAACCTCCTGTACGAGACTCAGTACCTGCTCCTTCTGATCGGCGCGACCGTCCTGACCCTGGCCGTTTATGAAGGGGTGGCAGGCCGGAGATGGGCAATACTGGCCGCAGGAATGTGGCTGTATGCGCTCTCCAATCAGATTTTCTTCTACGCGAACTGGTATGGCTTCTACTACCCCAACGGTGAGGCCACGCCACTCAGTATATCTTTTGACCTGCTCTACATTGCCTCCTATCTGGTGATTCTGAGCGGGCTCTACCTGCGGTGGGCGCTGCCCTTCCCGACCGTCAGGGTGGAAGACCTGCTGGCCTCCGTCCCGAAATTCCGTCCGCGGGAAACGTGGGTCCTGGTCTCCGATGAGGGTGGACGGACATCGTTCGTGGACCCGCGCCTTCTCCAGACCCTGGGCGCCGCAGACATCGGGCAATTTACCGGAGAATTTGTGGGGACCGTTCTGGGGTTGCGGACGAACCTGGACTGGGAAATGCTGGGGGAAGTGCGAACCCAGGGATACAGCCAGCCGCGAAAAATCCTGATGGTCGGCGGATTCTACGCCCTGCAGGCCGTGGCCGAAGAGGGGCCCCCACCCCGCGATGTCTACTGGTTGCTGACTCCCTGGGATGCCCGCCTGGAGGTTCGGCCCGAAGAGAGGGCATCTATGGAAACCCTTCTGGCCCAGGCAGTACGCGGCACCGCCCGGACGTCCGGAGACCTGGTGCGAGCCTACGTCCAGGCCGTCTTTAACCTGCTCTCCCTGATGTGCGCCCGCTTCGGCGGGGAGGAGGTGGGGCACCAGTTCGCCCGCCAGTTTGGCCCCGACCTGAATGCCTGTCTGGAAAAACTCCCTTCAGGTCTCCCCGCCGATATAGAAGCCTGCCGTGGCCTGCTGCAGCGCGCAATGGAATACACCCTGCTGGTGGCTCCGGCGGACCAGTTCGGGAGCGCGCTGGAGCGATTGGAGGCAGGCCTGGGGAAGGAAATTCTTCGGGCGGCCGACGCCGCTGGCCTGCGCCTGTCCCTGCCCGCCGGTTGATTCCCCGCGGGGTGTGTCCCCGTTTTGCAGGACAACTGCTCGCAGTTGCCCTGCATCTTCGGGACATACCCTCCCCGCGATCCGATTACGTCAAAAGCGCCAATCTGGTGTATAATTTAGACGACAGACGACAGACCACAGACGACGGACGACAGACGACAGACCACAGTCTTTTTCGTGCCTTTCGTGCTTTTCGTGCCTTTCGTGTGACTACCTACCCAAGAACCGTTTCATAAAAACCACGAAGGACACGAAGGCCGTACAAAGGGCACGAAGGATGATATTTTATCCCTTTGTGTCCTTTGTGAGTACTTTGTGCCCTTCGTGGTAGGTAATTACCCTTTCGTGCTTTTCGTGCCTTTCGCGCCTCACTGTTGCATTCCACAGAAATCCGGTGTATATTGGTAACGGGTTGAACGATGGCGATGGACGAAGAAGAAGAAATCTTGCTGGAAGAAGAACTTCAGGGAAATCCCGAGCCCGTGGAGGAGAGCGGCGTGGACCATCTCCTGGCCCTCGGCCGCGCTCAGGGCTATGTCACGTTTGACGACATCCTGAGCGTCTTCCCGGAGGCAGAGGAGAACCTGGATCAATTGGAAGAAATTTTCTCCCTTCTGATGAGCGCGGGCATCCCCGTCGGCGAGCCAGAAGAACTGGGCCTGGAGGTTCCGGAGGAAGCGGAACTGGAAGAGGAAGAGGAGGAACTGGAACGGGAGGGTGCCCTCGCCACAGATGAGGAGACGTATTTCCGCGCAGTAGAGATAGATGACACCATCGGCCTCTATCTGAAGGAAATCGGACAGGTCCCTCTGCTCACCCAGGAAGAGGAGATAGAACTGGCCAAGCGAATGGAGCGGGGGCGGATGGCGGAGAAGGAACTCCGGAAAAACGGGCTGGACCCGGAGCGGCGCCGGGAACTGCAGGCACTGGTGGAGGACGGTCTGGCCGCCCGGGACCACCTCATCCGCGCCAACGCCCGTCTGGTCATCTCGGTCGCCAAGAAGTACATCGGGCGCGGGGTCTCCTTCCTGGACCTCATCCAGGAGGGGAATATCGGCCTGATCCGCGCGGCCAACAAATTCAACTACCGCCTGGGGCACAAATTCTCTACCTACGCGACGTGGTGGATTCGCCAGGCCGTCACCCGGGCCATCGCCGACCAATCCCGCACCATCCGCGTCCCCGTCCACATGGGCGACCAGATTAACCGGCTGATGCGGGTCTCTCACCGGCTGACGCAGGAACTGGGCCGGGAGCCCAGCAGCGAGGAGTTGGCCCAGGCGATGGACATCCCCACCCAGAAGGCGGAGCAGATGATTACCTTCGCCCGCCGTCCGCTGAGCCTGGATATGCCGACGGACGATGAGGAAGAAAGCGCGCTGGGGGATTTCATTGAGGACGAGAGCGCCGTGGTGCCCGTGGAGGCGGTCAGCGCTTCTATGCTGCGGGATGTGATTATGGAAATTCTCCAGGAACTCCCGCCCCGGGAGGTGCGGGTCCTCCAACTCCGCTACGGGCTGGTAGACGGTGAGACGTACACGCTGGAGGAAGTGGGGAAGAAACTGGGCGTCACGCGGGAGCGGGTGCGGCAGATAGAGGCGCAGGCCCTGAGCCGCCTCCGCCACCCCGCACATGCCCGCCGACTGAAGGATTTCCTTAAATGAGTTCACTGCAAAAACTCATCGCAGAGAACGCGGAGAGCGCAGAGACTTTCTTTAATATATTGCTCTGCGTACTCTGCGGTCTCTGCGATAAAGAACCTTTTTGCAGTGGAGTCTTAAATGACATAACGTGCCAGGCACTTTCGTAAGTGCCTGGCACGTTCGGAAGCGGTATTATTGAAGTCTATTTCCTCTTCCGCCCCAGCCACCACGCCCCGGCAACAATCCCCGCCGCCAGGAAGGCCAGGCCCAGGGCCGCCGTCATCACCGTCCGGGGCTCCATCCCCGGCATCACCACGCCCTCGTAGCCCGCCTCGGCACCGTACTCGGTGAACAACCGCCCCCACTTCGTCTGCAAGGCCGCCTCCACCCGTTTGCGCCCCACAAAGGGATACCAGTACACATTGTGGTAAAAGTTGGAGGCAAAGTAGGACCAGGGGACCAGCGGCGTGCGGAGGAGCAGTTTCTCAAACGGCTTGAGGGGGCCGTGGTAGATCATCTTCTGCCCCCGGCTGGCGAAGGTGTCTTCCTGAACGAAGCCCCAGTTCTGGGAGAGCACCCACTCCGGGTCCTCACCGACAATCTCTATCTGGCGCGGGTCGCCCACGCCCAGCCCCATTTCATGCGCGATGCGGATGAAGGGAATGGACAGCGGGTCAAACCCCTGCAGGTGGGCCGAAATCGCGTCTATGGCGACCTGATCGGCGGAGGCCAGAATGACGTCCTTCTCGTGCCAGCGCATCGCCCTCGGGCCGGGCCCGTCCCCCGCAAAGGTCCCGTCCATCACCGCGAAGAGCCCGGGGTGGATGTCCTGCTGGATCATCAGCAGGTCCACCAGCGTCTCGTGGATGACGGAGTGGGTCCAGTGCCGTTTGGTCCCCAGCAGCCCGCCGAAGGCGTTCTTCATCGCGCCGGTGATGGTGGTGAAGACATGAGTCTTCACCGTGGGCAACTGGATGATATTCCGCCCGATGAGAATCTCCGGGATGTACACCCCCTCCGGATAGACCTGGTCCAGCACCAGAAACGGCCGCCTGGGCTCGTAGCGCACCCAGCGGTACTGGGGCTCGTAGAGGTGGACGTTGCGGAGACCGTATTTCTGCACCACGTAGAGATGCTTGTTATTCCGCTCCCCGACATACGCGTCCACCACCACAGTGTTGTTCTGGGCCGCGATAAGGTCGCGGTATCCCGCCGCCAGCAGCGCCCGGATGACCCCCTCCAACTGCCAGGGAGTGGTGGAGCAGGCCGGGTACCAGGTCTGCCAGGAAATGTTCACTTTCAGAATGGTTTCCTTATCCGGCGGAAGCGCCTCCCGAAATCCGGCCAGTTCCATCAAGCGCGCGTAATCCTCCAGGACCGTCTCCGGCCGCGTGCGCAGCACGGCGACCCGTCCCCATCCAGGAAATCGCTGACTCATCGGAGCACCTCCTGTCCAATGACTGATTGCTGGCAAGTATACCGCGTTCCGGGTTTGTGGTCAAATCGCTTTGTGCTATAATAAGACCGGTTGCCTGTACCATCTGGAAGGAGGATGCGGGGTGGATAAAGAAGCGCTGAACCTGCGGAATCGGATGATCGGTGTCCTGTTGCGGGACGCCAGGACGCAGGCGGGTCGGACCAAACAGGAATGCGCGGATTTCCTGGGCGTCCCCGTCAGCACCATCACGGCCTACGAAGAGGGTCGCAAACCGATTTCGCTGCCGGAACTGGAGGTCCTGGCCTTCTTCCTGGACGTGCCCATCCAGCATTTCTGGGACCGGGAGGCCCAACTTCTGAGCGAAGAATCCCCTCCGCCCGTACAGGAAATCCTGGCCCTTCGTCACCGCATCATCGGCGCCCTGTTGCAGCAGGCCCGACAGGAGGCCAGGAAGAGCCGCAAAGAACTGGCCCAACTCCTGGGCTGTTCCACCAGTCGGATTGCCGCCTACGAGTACGGCGAACGTCCCATCCCAATGGCGGAACTGGAAGTGCTGGCCCGCGCGCTGAACCGTCCCATAGAATACTTCCTGGACCCATCCGGGCCCATCGGGGAGTGGGAGGCCGAGCAGCGCGCCTTCCGCGCTTTCCGGGCACTGCCGCCGGAGATTCGGGAGTTCGTCTCCCGCCCCATCAATCGGAGTTACCTGGAGGTGGCGATGAAACTGGCGGAAATGCCCGCCAGCGCGCTGCGCCAGGTTGCGGAAGGGTTATTGGAGATCACTTATTAACCCCCAATGTGGAGGGGAAAGTATGTCCACGAATGGGATATGGCCATAGACGGCATAGAGACCCTGCGGCGAGACCTGGAAGAACTCCAGGAAAGAGAAGGTATTCTGTAACCCTTAGGAGGCCCCAATGTCTTTTGTTCCACACTCTGACGAAGACCGCAAAGCCATGTTAGAAGCCATTGGCGTCCGGTCGGTGGAAGAGTTGTTCCAGGACGTGCCCGAGCGGGTCCGCTTCCCCGACCTGAACCTTCCCCCCGCCCTATCGGAAATGGAGGCCCGCTGGGAGTTGGAAGCCCTGGCGTCGGCCAACTTCACCACCGCCGACGGCCCCTGCTTCCTGGGCGCCGGTGCCTACCGCCACTACGTCCCCGCCGTGGTGGACGCCGTCCTGCGCCGCGGGGAATTCTACACCGCCTATACCCCCTACCAGCCGGAAGTCAGCCAGGGGACCCTCCAGGCCATCTTTGAGTACCAGACGATGATCTGCGAACTGACCGGCATGGAGGTCTCCAACGCGTCCCACTACGACGGCGCCACCGCCACCGCCGAGGCCGTCATCACCGCCATCAACGTCCACCGCCTGAAGCGCAAGAAAATCGTCCTCTCCCCCTGGGTCCACCCCGAATACCGGGCCGTTGTCCGCACCTACACCCAGGGCATGGGACTGAACATCGTGGGCGACGGCGGGGACATCTCCCGACCGGTGACCGACCTGCTGGATGAGGAGACCGCGTGCCTCATCGTCCAGTACCCGGACTTCCTGGGCCGGATTGAGGACCTGACCCCGTACGCGGAGGCCGCACACAGGGCCGGCGCGCTGCTGGTGGTGGTGGCGGACCCCATCGCTCTGGGGATGCTGAAGCCGCCCGGGGCCTTCGGCGCCGACATCGTCGTCGGCGAGGGGCAGAGCATGGGGGCCGGGCTCAACTTCGGCGGCCCGTACCTGGGCTTCTTCGCCACCCGTATGGAGCACGTCCGCCGCATGGCCGGGCGCCTGGTCGGGCAGACGGTGGACGCCGAGGGGAAACGGGCCTTCGTCCTCACCCTGTCCACGCGGGAACAGCACATCCGCCGGGAGAAGGCCACTTCCAACATCTGCACCAACCAGGGACTGGTCGCTCTGGCGGCAGCGGTTTATATGGCCGCGCTGGGCCGCTGCGGGATGCGCCGGGTGGCGGAACTCTGCTACCACAAGGCCCACTACGCCGCCGACCGGATTGACCAACTGGACGGGTACACCGTCCTTCGGGATAAGCCATTCTTCAAGGAGTTCGTCGTCCGCTGCCCGAAGCCGGTACGGGAGATCAACCGCTACCTGCTGGACGAATGGGGCATCATCGGCGGATATGACCTGGGGCGGGACTATCCCCATCTCCAGAACCATATGCTGGTCTGTGTGACGGAGATGAACCCGCGCCACGAGATTGACATGCTGGTGGAGGCCCTGGAGGAAGCATCGTAGGACAACTGCTCGCAGTTGTCCTGCAATTCTGGGCCCCCCAGTGCCTGTCTTTGACATTTATCCAGAGTTAGACTATAACTGTCCTTTCGTGCAAAATGAAAGGCCAAAAACCGAATTTGTGGTATACTCCGCTATATGGCCGAGGAACTCACCTTAACTCACGAGCGAGTTGATGACATTCCCCTGCTGATCGGGCTGGCGCAG